>ERZ1031332.998-NODE-998-length-1021-cov-1.802277_pt1 | contig 1021 bp, 2 predicted proteins | sample MGYA00518210_ERZ1031332 | MGnify/ENA primary metagenome ERZ1031332 (study PRJEB33718, sample SAMN03159842) | human skin metagenome | collected 2014-02-25 | study: EMG produced TPA metagenomics assembly of the PRJNA266117 data set (Human skin bacterial metagenome and... | reverse complement strand
CTACACTATCCTCTTCGTCGGCAGCGTCAGATGTGTATAAGAGACAGGTAGAGGCTCGCGCCCGATTTTCTTTGTGCAAAGCGCGGGTGTAGTATGCCCTCAGGTACGAGCGTTTGTTCAACCGATTGCCTATCAGCACGAGGCATAATGACCGGCTTTAACTGAATCATCAAGTCTTTAGGCTTCATTAGTGTACTGTTACGCGTCAAGTTTGCTATGCTCACCTCGAGGTAATGTGGCTTGTGTGACGACGCATTTTCGAAGCGGCGATGCCAGCATATGCACTGACCAAAGATGTCAGTCATTCACGCTGCCTCACGAAGCCTCCATAGTCTCTTACGTACGGAACAGGTTCGCTGACACAGCCGAATCCATTTCATCCATGAGTTCCTGGCCTTTCGGTGAATGCGTCTTGGTTTTTTTCGTGATCGGAGCCAAGACATAGCGATTGGCATCTGCTACGGCGCTTCGACCTGCCATACTCCCACGCATCGAGAAAAAAAACGGTCTTCGACGTTTCAACCCACTCCTCTCCTACGGTCGACGACCGATAGATACTGGCCCTGAATGGCACAAGCCCCACCTCCACATCCAAGAACCAGGCGTAACGTGCCAACTTCCAGGCAGGTCGAGATGAAGCGATGAGTTGAGCGAGTGGATCAGGTCAGGCGAGGGTGTGAGTAATCACGTGAGATGGACGCGTACGTCCATCCGCCACCAGATCACGGCGAAGCAAGCAGGCTAACTCTGTCGCTGAGGCTGTCGCAGCAGCAGGTTGATCAAGAACGCGCTCCACTCCATTCTTCCCTCATGACAGTGGATCCTGAGCTTTCGTCCGCACATGCGAATCTGCAAAAGGAATTCCACGCTCTAGAAAGCAGCAAGGGTCAGAATGAACGAGCACTAAAGGCTGTCGGCACGCAACTCGCGCTGCTCAAAGTCATGCTGACAGAGCGGGACATACTTTACCCACCTGTCTCTTATACACATCTGACGCTGCCGACGAAGAGGATAGTGTAGA
>ERZ1031332.907-NODE-907-length-1056-cov-2.053946_pt1 | contig 1056 bp, 2 predicted proteins | sample MGYA00518210_ERZ1031332 | MGnify/ENA primary metagenome ERZ1031332 (study PRJEB33718, sample SAMN03159842) | human skin metagenome | collected 2014-02-25 | study: EMG produced TPA metagenomics assembly of the PRJNA266117 data set (Human skin bacterial metagenome and... | reverse complement strand
GTATAACGTGTCTAAACCGAAAAATAAACCCCGCAGTATGATACTTCATTAGCGACTGTTATTTTCACCGAGCTTGCAAGCGACAATTTTGGCTTTATCGACTGATAACATTTCGCCATTGTCGAGCTTGAAAGCGGCATTCTTGATGATAAAAGTCCACACCTCGTCACACAGGCGATAGTTGTGAAGGTGTCCCTTTCAATGAGTGTTAGGAATACCGTAATCAAAAAAACAACATATTTTCATGTTGAGATTTTCCTGTATATGCGTACCTTTACGTTGCCCTTCGATTTCACATTGTTTGCCAGTGTTTCCGAGATGGACTTATCGAACTGCTCAAGCACCTTCATCGCCAAAATTGGGTTTATGTGGCCTGACTGGATCAGCTCATCAAGTGCATCTGTGAGCTGTATTCCAATACTATTGTGAGTTTGAACCATGATGCAGCCCACGCATACCTGCTTTGGCGGTAGAACTCATAGTACTGGTTCCGACCGGCCGTCATGCTCAACTGTTGTCAAGACAGACTCGCGAGCACATGTCGGTGGCGGGGGAATTGTTACAGTGGAGGTGCGTACTCTACGAGCCCTGGCCTATGCACGGATGGACGTTCCTAAAGAAATCCATCCACTAATCGTCAAGAGAGCCAGTCAGCAAGCCGACACTATGGCTCATCCATCATTATCTGCAGGAACTCTTGCTCACTTATTTCACCATCCTGATCTAGGTCAAACTCATCAATCATAGCTTGCCTGAGCGTGTGAGTGCATTTAAATACAACGTACAGTTCCTCGTCGTCCAAGTCTTCACCCAATTCCTTCGCGACACGCTTCAAGTTGCGCAGGGAAATCTTGCCCGTATTATCTTCGTCAAATAGTGCAAATGCGCGAAGTATCTCTTCGCGAGGATCCCGCGCGGCTATCCGCTCTGTCACTACAGTAATTCGTCAATATAGGCATATAACCCCACGAATACACGCGTGCGCACACGCGTGGACGCGTTCATCACTGTCTCTTATACACATCTGACGCTGCCGACGAAGAGGATAGTGTAGAT
>ERZ1031332.797-NODE-797-length-1101-cov-2.481836_pt1 | contig 1101 bp, 1 predicted proteins | sample MGYA00518210_ERZ1031332 | MGnify/ENA primary metagenome ERZ1031332 (study PRJEB33718, sample SAMN03159842) | human skin metagenome | collected 2014-02-25 | study: EMG produced TPA metagenomics assembly of the PRJNA266117 data set (Human skin bacterial metagenome and... | reverse complement strand
TCAGATGTGTATAAGAGACAGAGTCGCCTTCAACATATGACCACCACAACCTCGGCTGCGGAAATTCGTGTATTTGAGGACCAAACGGCAGAACTACGTACGTACTTCGATTGAAAAAGCTGAGGGTTGGAATGAAAGCACTCTCTCGGTTTGGTCCACATTGATTTCTTACATGTATCAGATAAAAGGAGTGAAGAAAGGCGTGCTCATATTGAGGTGATGAAGAAACGGCTTGAGGATGCCAAGCAACACCGAGCGCACGTTGCAGAATATAATTCTTTGGCGAAAAAGATTCTCGTATACCCGAAGCGTGATGAAATGATAGCGTACGTCATCAAGTCAGCTAACCTTAAAGTTCTTCACAGCAACTTTGTGAACGCATTGAACAGCTCCAGAAAGAAATCCAGAAATATGACGATGCCAGCGCTACTACGCGACAAGGTCTGGATAACGTCTCGGCTACCTTAAAGCAGATTCAACAGGATGTGCGTCACTCTCTAGGATACAAGCCATTGCCTGAGGACAAGATGACACACTCGACAATGTCAACAACAACTTCATCCAAATTAAATCCACAAGCGCGTGCATTTCAACAAGATCCCAACCGAGCACCAACGTCGAAACGGTCACATTCGGATGCTTCCTCAACCGAGGATTCACACACAACGTCGCCTAATGAAGCCAAGCGAGTCAAAACCGAGACTTTGACGATGCACGCTGATACTGTAGCAAATCAGCAGGTATCAGCTCATCATTCCGAAGAGGAATAATTGAATCTGAAGGCGCCCAAGTCATCAGGATCCCTTTAATCTCACACAAAACTCCGTACTTTTGTAGGCATATATCTCGTTGCACAAGGGCTACGACTCGCAGCTATCACGTAGAAGTTCTACAACAGTACAATCCGCGACAAGGAAAAAGTATGGAGGGAAAGCATGCCGCGGCAGCTGCGAGGTTTTGAAAGTTGCTCACCAAAAAGGATGCACTGGTGCACATACAAAGCCATTTCCTCGAGTCCGCATGTAGGAGTCTGCGGCATACTTAGTAGAAGTAGCCGAGGATCTTGCCAGCGACGTGTTTCCGATGCGCCTCTTCATGGTC
>ERZ1031332.718-NODE-718-length-1135-cov-2.743519_pt1 | contig 1135 bp, 2 predicted proteins | sample MGYA00518210_ERZ1031332 | MGnify/ENA primary metagenome ERZ1031332 (study PRJEB33718, sample SAMN03159842) | human skin metagenome | collected 2014-02-25 | study: EMG produced TPA metagenomics assembly of the PRJNA266117 data set (Human skin bacterial metagenome and... | reverse complement strand
GCATACGAGATCCTCTCTGGTCTCGTGGGCTCGGAGATGTGTATAAAGAGACAGGGTTAATATGATGCAAGACCAAAGCTTGAAAACACATTCGAAGCGGTGGGTTGATATTGGGCTGTAGGGATGTACCTTGTCGTTGATAGTATTGTTGATATATAGTTACGTATATGCGTGTACATGTGAGTTATTTAAGCTTCACGGTCCTGCCAAGAAACATGTCTTGTCATGTATAATCACCATTACCACCAACGTCATACTGTCCATTCAATTTGTGCATGAGGAAAATCGTATATTCAATGCTAACCAGAGGTGATGTTCTAAATACGCACATGCAAACAGAATGGCGCAAATGCTAGGCATTCAATGTATGCACCTTCGGCGCATTCAACAAGGACAAGAGCTTTGAGAAAAACCATATTGGTTTCACGAGAGCATGCGACCAAGCACAGAACGACCAAACCATGATCGTTTGTTCAACTCAACTTTGGATCGTTGTTCACGTGTCTTTGGTCCTGTCTCGTACTGCCCTTGGAACGAGGAAGAAGACGGCATCCGATGCGACACTGCTTCGGGCGCCTTTGCTTGTGATTGTGTCTGTGGAAGACCTGTTACAGATGGGATATTCGTGGGAGATGACATGCCTTCATTCACACGATCTTGCGAGGGCTGCGACTGCGCAGGCGATGGCATGGAGCCGATCGTAAACGTTGGCTCATGAGAGGAGCCTGTACTCTGACTAGGTTCGACGGGCGCAGGCTTTGATGCCATAAGTGCGGCAGGTGCAGCTGAATCGGATGACGCTGTCGGTAGCCAAATTCCAGACGACACTCGTGATGAATGATCCGCATGTGCAAATGAGGAATGCCCTGGAACATGAATAGGCTTTGGCGAAGACTCTGATGTGCCAAGCAGATTACCAATTGGAGCAGTAGGATCATAAAATATTGTCGACGAAGGACCCTGATTAGGCACGGCTGTGGAAGATGCCGACTCCGTTGTAATAGCAGGTACCGACGAGGGCGGAGGTACAAAAGACTGTGATAGCACAGGCGTTGGTACTGGTCCTGAAACAGGAGCAGTGCAAGAAGCTGTCTCTTATACACATCTGACGCTGCCGACGAAGAGGATAGTGTAG
>ERZ1031332.638-NODE-638-length-1184-cov-2.030115_pt1 | contig 1184 bp, 1 predicted proteins | sample MGYA00518210_ERZ1031332 | MGnify/ENA primary metagenome ERZ1031332 (study PRJEB33718, sample SAMN03159842) | human skin metagenome | collected 2014-02-25 | study: EMG produced TPA metagenomics assembly of the PRJNA266117 data set (Human skin bacterial metagenome and... | reverse complement strand
CGTCAGATGTGTATAAGAGACAGATGTAACATCAGCCTCTCGCATGGACCGACCTTGCGCAGCAGACCTCGTCTTTGAGCGTGTCATCATCGGTGAAATCGCCGAATCCCGCCCGTGTGCCGCACGGTCATCAATCAATGTACTCTGGCCTGATGCTTTCCCGGCTGCCGACACCGTCGGTCTTGTGCGTGCATCCGATTGTCCACGGCCTGGCGTGCCATCGATGGCACTTGATCGGGCCGACATCGCGTGCGCAAACAAAATTGATCGAAATTGACGACGCGGTTCAAAGGGCGGAGCGGAGGGGAAGGGCAATTCATGTTGCCACGCCGCGTGGTGACCGTGCGTGCCTCTGGGGCCGCCGCCTTGACTCCTATGACTCATCACGTGATATACATTGCGCACAGACTATACAAACGTCGAGGAGGTTGTGATGGAGGCGGATTGAATCGGACACAAGGCTAAGAGCCCAAGCGTTTCAATGCCAGCGATAACGATGAAAAATGCACCAGGGTTCGTTGCCAGAGTCCTTGTGTAAATTTCATTGCGAAGGCATAGGCCGAGCAAGAGACAAGGAAGCATAAGGGTTGACGAGATCACCAAATAGCTGTCGGACCCGCTTGGAAGTGGTTTCGGTCTCGACGTAGCCGAAGAGGCAACTGGACCAGTCGGTGATAGCGTCGGTGAATGGGCACCAGTGTGCGTGTTCGATGTGGGAAGATGCAATTGGAGCGACTCAGCCCGTTTGTCGACAATGGAATCGCAAATTGTACAGGCAGCGCTGCGGAGAAGAAACTGCGCTCCGCAGCCAAATGCAAGGGCAGTCGCACCAGCCATCAGGAGCCACTGCTTTGTGAGATAGACACCAGCGAAGATAGTCATCCAAGAGGTTGCATTGATGAAGAACGAAATGCGCGATGCATGCAGGTCAACTTGAGCGCGCCACAAGCGCGCCAGTTCATACTGCTCCGATGACACATGGTCCAGGATGTGTTGAAGACTTGCGATGCTGTCGAAAGAGTCACGGCGTCGGTGTGGACGATCGAATGCCTCTTTTGTGACCGAAAAACATGCATCAAGTTGCTTGGGCGTGAGCTCTGAGATAGGTGCTGGCTTCGAACCCTGCCACACGATACGATGAAGCATGATGGGCAGGAGAATGGCCATGTGAACAAGACGAAGAG
>ERZ1031332.629-NODE-629-length-1187-cov-1.954064_pt1 | contig 1187 bp, 1 predicted proteins | sample MGYA00518210_ERZ1031332 | MGnify/ENA primary metagenome ERZ1031332 (study PRJEB33718, sample SAMN03159842) | human skin metagenome | collected 2014-02-25 | study: EMG produced TPA metagenomics assembly of the PRJNA266117 data set (Human skin bacterial metagenome and... | reverse complement strand
TTCTCATCCAAATGGTTCTTTCCCGATGAAGAAGTCGACATAACTGGCGGCGGTGGCGCACGAATCGCTTGAGGTGGCGGGGTTGAGGAACTCGACGGCAATGCTACCGGACTGTGTGCGTGCTCATTTCTAGACGAGCTGCTACCCATACCTTGTTGCACAATATGGGATTGCATTGCCCTCCAGAACGTTTTACAGCAGGTATACCTCCCGCTAGCTGACAAACGAGTACGTTGAGTGATCACCCCGCACTGCACACGCTAAGTAACGACTCCAAAAATTTGTGGATTTAGCAGGCGCTACGGGTCGGTTTCAAACGTGCGGATGTGCTCGTGCGCGGTGGAGGGACGCGCACGCCTCCCGCTCACTCTTTTCTCCCGCACGTGGACCAACCCTCCACGAACACGCGTCTTGTCCACGTGGAGCCCTGCATCCTTGAATCGACCATGGGGCAGAACTATATGCATCACGTGCATTTGACTAGCTGCTGGGAGGCGAGGAGGGGGGGCTGGCCTTCGGCGGTGCCCAGTACTCCAGCTCGCTACCCTTCCATCCTAGCGTGGTTATCAAGTCGTCATGGGCAATCAACGTGTGTCTTTCAAGCGCTACGTCGAGGTGGGCCGTGTTGTCCTCGTTTCGAACGACGAGTCAAAGAACAACCTCGCTACGATCGTCGAGATCGTGGACCAGAACAGGGTATGTATTCCTGGCTGGAGCCAGTCAAAGGCGCGAACAGCGTTCAGGGAAAGATAAGCGCGCATTAGGACCAAGGTAATGATGTTGAAAGCACCTGCACATAAGTACTATCGGTCTTGATGGACATCCGCTTTTTTCTATGATGCTTTCGATTTCTTTGGCCTCCGCGCACATAACGGTATCTTGTGTGACGAATACTAACTTTTTGTAGGGTGTGATTGATGGCCCATCAACTGGCGTGCCCCGTCAGGTTATGGCCTTCCGCAACATGAATCTGACCGGCTTCGTCATCAAGGTCCCCCGCGGTGCTGGCACACCTGTTGTGAAGAAGGCATTCGAGGCCTCTGGTGTCAAGGAGAAGTGGGAGAGCAGCAAGTGGGCTAAGACCCTCAAGGCTCGTGAAGCCCGCAGGAACACATCTGACTGTACGTTGATGGTTTTATATTTCGCCTGGGACACTTGTGCTAACAGATTACTAGTTGACCGCTTCC
>ERZ1031332.368-NODE-368-length-1407-cov-2.627959_pt1 | contig 1407 bp, 1 predicted proteins | sample MGYA00518210_ERZ1031332 | MGnify/ENA primary metagenome ERZ1031332 (study PRJEB33718, sample SAMN03159842) | human skin metagenome | collected 2014-02-25 | study: EMG produced TPA metagenomics assembly of the PRJNA266117 data set (Human skin bacterial metagenome and... | reverse complement strand
CGAGATCCTCTCTGGTCTCGTGGGCTCGGAGATGTGTATAAGAGACAGTCTCCCACTCCCCCTTTACCACATAAGGTGACATCGTACTTCGGCTACTTTGTTGATGGCTGCCGTCTTGGCCTCCGCGAGTGATGAGCCAACCTTGTTCTCATTATTGTCTGCCATGAACACCGCCTTCTATACCCCATAATGTGATCTACTGCTGTTAGTTACAGCAACTACAGAAACTTTCTTTTTTTCTCGTTGGAAGTGATTCTCTTTTTCCAAATTCGACTTCCTTGTCACTTGTGAGTCTTGCTATGCCTGTCGACATGTCTTCGTCGCCCTGCTACGTCCTATCTAAAGCCCAACCCGATGGCATCAAATTTTGTTCAAGACGACCTAGGTCCATCACGCAGTGTGCAAATTTTCGGGATTTATTCCAACTCTCCTCTACCCGCTGCAGAAAAGAAAAAAAAGACCGGCGTATGGATGGGTGGAACGTCCGTGTCACGTCGACTCACCACAATATCACTCCCTTACCGCAATCACATCACAGCGACTTGGAACGAGCAACGAAACATAGTAAGCCAGAGTGGCTTAGCGCAGTGACGAAGCTATCGTTGGCTCTGTCAAGATAGCACCACCATGTCCCTACACATGTGTTTCGTGGGGCACGAATCGACATTGCAGTTGTATGCTCCACCTCCAGGAGCACATGAGAAAGCTGCGTCTCGATCCTGATCATCGTACAATGGTCATTAGCCTAGAACAAGAGCACTAAGAATGTATATACTGAGCGTGGCTGTCCATATGCGCCAAGAGGGCATGATGGTGCGCATCGGTGCACCCGTGCTGGCCTCACGAAACAAGCGGTCGACATGCATCGCATTGCAGTACACATGGCCAAATGCATCCTGTGCGACATATCGAGTGTATGCGCCTCCGAAGCGCATGCCGTCAGGTCCAGCACCCCCATTTTGCCCGACACCATAGCCGTCGGAACCTGCATCAGCAAATGCGCCATAATCACGCTGTGCCGTGACCGTCCAGCGCGGACACTCCCACTGGATTACCGGCGGACAAGTCCGAGTGACCATTTCACACGTCAGCAAGCACGGGAGGAGCTCGCCGTAGTCACCTGGTGCAAAGATCTCGTCAATGTATGCCTGCCGGCTGCTGTTTGGTCCAACGCGATTGACGATGTAAGGGTATAAATGAACATTGGCGGGCATCGGCAGACCTTGGAGCTCGGTACCGTTCTGACTAGCCGCACTTTTTTCAGGATCAACAAGATCCGTGCATCGGGGAATTGCCACAGCACATAGCCAATTCTGATATGAGCGTCGGCAGTCATCGCACGTAGACACACTCGAGTACAGGCCAAACTTGTCCGACGCGCATGGGAATGTGTCCAGAGTCTTGGTG
>ERZ1031332.312-NODE-312-length-1472-cov-2.629499_pt1 | contig 1472 bp, 1 predicted proteins | sample MGYA00518210_ERZ1031332 | MGnify/ENA primary metagenome ERZ1031332 (study PRJEB33718, sample SAMN03159842) | human skin metagenome | collected 2014-02-25 | study: EMG produced TPA metagenomics assembly of the PRJNA266117 data set (Human skin bacterial metagenome and... | reverse complement strand
ATCATGGCTGGAGCGATGCTATTCACATCCGTGGTAGAAAATGGCAATCCGGTCACGGACGCACTGGGCTTGAAATTGGTGTTAGGGGAGATACAAACGCCGGAACTGCTGTCAGTATCTGGCAAACGGGAGCTGCTGGCCGCAGAATTTACTACACCAGCTGATAAAGGTTCTTCATTGACAGACGCCTGAGACGGAAGGTCCGCGTCCATGGAGATACTGCCATGCGTTTGGTATCTATCATGTGCTGGATCAAATGAATCAATCGTGGCTGGAGAAAAAACGGAGTCCAATGCATTTGAAGACATGATCATTTGTTCGTCCATGGCGGAAGGCAGATACATGGACGACATCATCGACGGCGCAACGGCAGTCGAACCGTTGAGTAGAGTGTTGCTTGTTACAGGAGGGCCAGACCGGCTGGTGTCCTCACCACCCTTCTGGGCTGGCGCTAAGTTCGACGAATCCTCGTTCTCCACGAAGGACTCCGGTGAACTTTCTGAAGTAAGACTAGGTGGCGTCGGCGTGCTGGTGTCAGTCAGTACAGCCGATCCGCGATCGAGGGGGTGAAGGTGCAAGTCTGTGAACACTGGGCTTTGTAAGCCAGTATGCTTGAAATCAACCATGCCTTTAACGCATGGAAGACTGAAGGCCTAGAGGGGATTTCAAACAGGTACGAAGAAAATAATACACTGCTACCCACTAGATACAATCACTCTTGGCAAGCGAGATCCGTCGTGGCACCACCGTCGCAGCCACCGACCCCAACATGCACGGGGGCTAGTCCCACAAGGCCGGTTTATCGGCCGAATAGGTCAGTGCGGTGCGCTTGAAACCGTCGTCGAAGCTACACTGCCCAATTTTTGGGACTTGCTAACCCCAAGAAATGTGGAAAGTATACATGTCGTCGGCCGACCAAGAGACTTCTCCAGGTGCACACCCTACTATGTCAAGTCTTCGTGGCTAGGGTCTGAACGACCGATCTCATTAAACCTTTTTTGCAACCACCCCCAATTTTGTGAAAAAGCGAGGTTGCCTCCTATCTGGGAACCCCTTTTGTTCAGTATGAGTCAGCAAGAGGTAAAAATTAGTTCCCCCACGAGATGTGGAGAGCACACTTCTGCATTGAGCGATACTACCCCGGCACGCGAGTGCCCTCAAATCCTGTGTCGCTTCAAATTGACGCGCAAATCACTAGGTAGGCCTGACTAAACGAGCATATATGCAAAGCGTAGTTGTTGACCCAATTCTTCTCGCTGAGCTTAGCGATCTATGGCGCCCTCAAACATTATTAAGCGGGCAGCGATAATACATTTTGCAGATCATGATGCAGGATGACAATGCAGATAGACACAAGAAAAACCGAAAAATCGGAACATCCACACAGATTTGTGTCAAGTTTGCAAGGCGTAACGGGGTGTACAATAATTTTCAGGGTAGGTGCTTTGTATTTCGAGGGTATTCAAACTCTA
>ERZ1031332.222-NODE-222-length-1634-cov-11.945535_pt1 | contig 1634 bp, 1 predicted proteins | sample MGYA00518210_ERZ1031332 | MGnify/ENA primary metagenome ERZ1031332 (study PRJEB33718, sample SAMN03159842) | human skin metagenome | collected 2014-02-25 | study: EMG produced TPA metagenomics assembly of the PRJNA266117 data set (Human skin bacterial metagenome and... | reverse complement strand
ATCTTATATATTATTATTACCATAAAATAATAATATTTTTCTTTTATTTCATATTCTAAAATTCAAAAAGGGGAAAATATTGATATTTATCAATCAGCCGCAAGTTCCCTTACGGCTACCTTGCTATAACTTCACCTCAGTTCTACCCTAAACGTCCTTTTCCAGGAGAATCCTTTCCAAGTTCCGTACTCGAATAAAACCAAGATGTGATAGACAGTTAGTATCTCCCTAATGTGTTGTTCACCGTTTCGTACTAATAAACGATTACTCGGTATTCCTGATTCATATGGACGAATTTCAGTCCACAATCCTTATCAAATCTTGTTTTATAGATTTGCTCAGTCTTTCGACTTTGCCTCTTATTGTTAGATTTTAGTAGCACGTCTGTAGCCCATACTCCATAAGGGTCATGACGACTTATCGTAATCCATTTTGTCATTTTTATCAAATTGACGGTAGAAAGAATTGATTTCTACCATGGATTGCGTTCGTTAGCGGACTGAACCTAACATCTTACGACACGAACTGACGACAGCCATGCAACGCCTGTATCCACTTTGTTAAAAACTACATGGACATACGAGGAGAGGTAAGGTTCTACGCGTGGTTTCGTATTAAACAACATGCTCCACACCGGTTCTTAGGGATGGTCTAATCTTTTTGCTTTCAACCTTGCGGCATTACTAACAAGGTGTTACACATACAGCCTTTCGCTTTCCCTCTGATTTTATTTTCAGTATATTATACTTAACCAAAGGAGTAGTGTAAATAGTTTACGGTTTGGACTACTCAGGTAGCTAATCTGTTTCGCTCCCCAAACTTTCATCTCTCAGCGTCAATTCTTACCTGGAAAATTGCCTTCGCCATTAGTATTCCGTTAGATATCAACAAATTTCATCTCTACTTCTAACGTTCTATTTTCCTCTATTGAATTCTAGTGAAGAATATTTCTTCACCGCCTACAGATACTTAAAACCTATTCATTTATTCAACGTTCGCCCAGTTCGTATAACCGCGTCTGCTGGCACGAGACTTAGATTGGACTTATAGTAAGGTAACGTCATTATCCTCCCTTACAACACTCTACTTTTACTTCGAGTTCTGGTTAGCTGGGTCACTCTTTCGAGCATTGCCCAAGATTCTCCTCTGCAGCAATCAGACAACTGATCGATCGGTCTATTAAAACCAATTGCGGAAATTGAAGCTTTCGCTCATTTCTATTTGTCATTGGCTTGGTGTGCCATTACCACACCAACTACCTACAAAACAAAGAATGAATCTAAACTAGGTATCTATTCTTTGCAATCCTCGCCTGCACGCTATAAATTCATAAAATTTACAACTCGCATGAGTAAAACTACCAGATAACGTTCGAACATTGCTAAGATTAAACAATTACAACAAAATCCTATCTTACTTAATAGATTAGGATAATAAGAAATTCATTTCGAAATCAGTCATATCATTATTGTTTCCTTTACATTCATTATTATGTATATTATTATGTATAAGTATATGTATATATACATATATACATACATACAAGCATACATGTTTCATCTTACAGCTTAATATCATATTATATCCTGTCTCTTATACACATCTCCGAGCCCACGAGACCAGAGAGGATCTCG
>ERZ1031332.194-NODE-194-length-1711-cov-2.378623_pt1 | contig 1711 bp, 1 predicted proteins | sample MGYA00518210_ERZ1031332 | MGnify/ENA primary metagenome ERZ1031332 (study PRJEB33718, sample SAMN03159842) | human skin metagenome | collected 2014-02-25 | study: EMG produced TPA metagenomics assembly of the PRJNA266117 data set (Human skin bacterial metagenome and... | reverse complement strand
GTGTTTGGGGTATCGAAATCGGCCCATTGTAAAAGGAAGACGGGTATAGATTTGTGTTGGGCGGAACGGTGGTGTTAGTTGCCCTAGGCGAGAACGATGTTGTCAAGGGCGACATAGTAAGCATAGTTGATGGCAATGTAGGATACATGTCGTACATCTGGTTCCATCCAGACGCAGCTGTGGAAAGCGGAGCTGTATACGGAGCAGCACTAGTATTCCCCTTGTTTTCAAAAGACTCATTCAATGATGTGCCCGTCAAATTCAAGGGTGAACAGCGAACCTTTGTTTCAGCTCCATACCGATTATTAGAAAATGACGTGGACATGCTCCTACCCGAGGCTGGTCGAAAATCTGCAGAAGATATCGCAAGCGGCCAGTTCGGTGACCGCATAGACAGTCTTGCTGTTGAATTCTGTTCAGAGGTTGATCTTGATCGACCATGGTGGCTGAGCGGCAGATGCTTGTCAGAGCTGGCACGTCGATTACCTCTTTGGTGGCGTGTTGGCGTGAACACATCATGGTTTGGCCCATCAAACGTCGGAGATCCGCCAGATGCTGGCGCGTAAGGTCCTGTACCACGAATTGCTTCCGAAATGCGTCCCTGACGAATGGCTTCCTTGGCTTCGGGGCTTAGTGTCCACCAGCTTCCCTTGCCGCCCGCACGTGATGGTCTAGGTACTTTCACAAAAAGATTGCCCTTAATTGAGAGAGTAGACTTGATGCGATTTTTAACTCGAGCTTCCCAGTCCTTTCCGGTGGCCCATTCTGCAACATCAGGGTATTTATGACACATCCCTTCGAACAGATCCCGAATAACTAATTTGCCAGTGGGGCTTTCAGAGATAGTGTAGCAAATCATTTCGGCCCAATTCAATCTTTTGTGCGGGTTATTCCGAGACATTTGGGTCATTCCGGTAGAACCAATGGTAGTACTGCGTCGTTTCATATCAGCCGCCAAGTCTAGATGGTCCGACACAGGGGCAGGCGATGCTGACACTGCACGGGCGAAGTCAGAGTCCACTGAAGTCGGAGCTGTTGCCGGTGAACACATGGTCGCAACAGGCGCGTCGCGCATGCTTTGCGTCCAGTCACTCAGTCCTGACTGTGGTGGTTTTACTTGCCCCTGTTTCTCGGCAAATGCATGATCGTCAAGCCGAACGCCTTGAAGAGAGCTCAAATCCCCAGCTTCGGGACTCATAGCAAACTCTGAGGGCCGCGACAGATCATCCACATTCTCTTGCAGTGACAGTCCGAAGTCGGTACCTAGGAATGTGAGCTAGCTGAAAAAAAAAGCAGATAAAAAGAAAATGAACGTACTGTCAGGCGAGAACATGTGAGGTTGACCATCAGGCATTGAGCCAGGAGATGAAAGTGCGGCTGGGCTCGCATACATAGCTCCTGCGTGCTGCACTCACTCGCTTCCTCTGCTGAGCTATGGCAGACGAAGCAAATGCGGGCGGCGAAACCGTATGTCGAGGCAGCACAGGAGATGCGCAAGAAGCGGCCTGGGGTTTTGAATAGAATATAGGGCTTTGCCTTCACCGTCCCACACTCCTTGCGCTGGTCCAAGTTACAGGAAGGTTTCCACGTTCCACGTGACGAAGCATTCGACATGACCATAGATTGTCTGGCATGAGTTTGTCATTTACGTTAGTCAGATCGTACGACGGCTCCGTGTTCTTACACGTGCGCCCATTTAATTGGCCACGAA
>ERZ1031332.189-NODE-189-length-1729-cov-3.192951_pt1 | contig 1729 bp, 2 predicted proteins | sample MGYA00518210_ERZ1031332 | MGnify/ENA primary metagenome ERZ1031332 (study PRJEB33718, sample SAMN03159842) | human skin metagenome | collected 2014-02-25 | study: EMG produced TPA metagenomics assembly of the PRJNA266117 data set (Human skin bacterial metagenome and... | reverse complement strand
CGAGATCCTCTCTGGTCTCGTGGGCTCGGAGATGTGTATAAGAGACAGGTCGTAGGCTGAGTCTTTCAGTGTAGATAATCTATATATTGTACTGAAAACGTCTGTGCGCAGTCAGAATTCTTCTTTATTCATGCGTAATGTTTATGTATTGGTGTTAGGGATGATTCTTTTCTGCTTGCGCATGAGCTTGGGGAGCTAGGGATGCTAGGGAGCGTGTAGATCTGCCTTTCTGCTGGTCAGATCCGACATGACAGAGTTAGGACAGGCATTGGTCACTTGCACTTGACGATGACACGCAAAATTGCGAGGAGAAATGTGGAGAATGAGAAGTGGAAAGCGAAAATGGGCATTTTTTTTTTTTTGATGTGGCTTGGATCGAATTAGTAGGGACAAATGAGTAACAGTTGCTGGCAGAAGAGAGAAGGGAATAGCCCAGTGCAGATTCCAATCCAGACAGAAAGACAAGCCTGGCGAGAACGACAAGTACCATGAACAAAAAAAAAGAGAATGACACAGGAACACATTCTATTAACACCATCAGAAGAACTATCTAACAACGGAATGTATGAGGACAGAAAGGACTGAATACACCATGTAAAGGCAACGACGCATTGCATCACAAGCAGTACGGAATTGCCATATGGCATGGAACACACTAAGCAATTACATCGCACCATGGCGGCCGACAGCAAAGGGATACATACACACTAGCAACCTGATCGAAACCTGAATGACACGTGCGAGTACCAACGTTCACGCCATCAAGCAGAGCTGAGCGAAACTAATCTTAGATAGCAGACATAGGCAACGGCAACTTTATTTTTGGGACCAGAACGTTTATTTTTTTAAAGTACGTAAGCAGCTGAACGAAGCACCCACGCACAACAAACTCAGGACGAGGCCTGATTTGGAACGCATGCCAAATCAGAGAGAGAATTTTGGAGACACACAGGGACAGGCGAATGATCTCTGTGAAATGCAGCACGTAAGCTAAATTTAAACTCAAACAGGACGAATTGATAAAACACGACACGGATCTAGAGTGGATAATGAAACGAAAGAAAGAACGAACGAATGAGAGAAAGGGATCTGACGAAGACACGACATACATGGACGAGTATGCAGGAAGAAGAAACCAGAGCCAACTAGAAAAAGAGAGTAGTAAAGCTGATCTAAATGATAGGGTATGAGACATGAGACGGAATCGACATGCATGCAAGTTCATGCACAGGATAGTTTGATCGAGAGTATAGATGAGCCAATGAAAGGCCGGATAGAAGAGGGGTGAGGCTTACAGGGCCACCAAGTAGCACGAACACGCAGAAAAAACCGGCGCACCAGGAGAGGAAGAAGAATTGCACGGGGGGCAACAAAAACGACGGAACGGGCGCAACGAAAGGCCTCTCTCAACCAGCGTCCATTCTGGCTAGCATAGGATGAAGCTACTCCATCTTGCAGCGGCGTTCGCTGCTGTGGCAGGAGGTGTCAAGGCATCTCCTGTTGCGCAGGGAACGAGCTTGGGAGTGGCGCAGATTCTGGCAGCGGATGATGCCGCATGCCCGGCACCGTCGACGGTGACGGTGACGAAGGGCAAGGGGGCATCGCCGCAGAAGACAGAAGCGCCTAAAGAACACGGCAAGGCTGTGACAGAAACGGACACGGAAACACTGACTGAATATATCCTGTCTCTTATACACATCTGACGCTGCCGACGAAGAGGATAGTGTAG
>ERZ1031332.122-NODE-122-length-2157-cov-2.962417_pt1 | contig 2157 bp, 2 predicted proteins | sample MGYA00518210_ERZ1031332 | MGnify/ENA primary metagenome ERZ1031332 (study PRJEB33718, sample SAMN03159842) | human skin metagenome | collected 2014-02-25 | study: EMG produced TPA metagenomics assembly of the PRJNA266117 data set (Human skin bacterial metagenome and... | reverse complement strand
TCTACACTATCCTCTTCGTCGGCAGCGTCAGATGTGTATAAGAGACAGGTGCTTCTGCTTTTGCTTTTATTCACGATCTTTCTAACCGTGGTCAGTCTACATTTTCTTGCTACTTCTATTGTAAAGTTCGATGTACTGTCCATGTTTCGTGTTTGTTGATCTCTCGAATGATCACATGCATTCATTCAATGATTCACCGTGCCTCTCCCTCTCCTATCTCGTAACCATATATATATATATATTGGTTGAATTCATTTTTTGTTTTGCTTTTTCTGTCTTGTCCCTTTTTTCCTGATTCCAACTTTGCTTTCCTGTGCCCTTTCTGTCTCTGGCGTTCATCTGCTTCTTCCATCTTGTTGTCTTTGTTTTGCTTTGCTCTGCTCTGCTCTCTTCATCGACGTGCTTTTCTATTCGCTGTCTATCCCCATCATTCATTTTCGTCCAGCTACGCCTCCTTGCCCCTTTGTCTTCTCCCACCCCTCCCCGTATTCGATGTTGATCTCTTTCCACTTGTTCTTATTCTCCCACCCAAACTTTGCCAACATTCTCACATAGGTCGTTTCTTTGGGTTTTCTTGTCCTTTTTCGCCCTACTCCTACACCAAAGTCGTTACTATGTCACTTTTAGCACTCATGCAGATGAATTCCTCTGAGCGGTGGCGTTGGAATGGACGCGTTTCTTTTTCCTCTTAGTATCAGTGTCCCACACACACGCCTACGCTTGTTTCGAGAGCCACTTCATCCTCCTATGTACATGTCCATGAACATGTCCCTGCTCCTGTTCCCCATGCCTCTTTCTCCCTGCTATTGACATCCTACTTTTTGTCTCTCACGTGCTCGTTCTCTTGCTTAGTTCCATGCCCCGCACGCTAGAAGCGCTAGTTGATTAGCGTGTGCCACTATTCCTCACGTGTCGTACCCATCTCGTGCGTCGCCCGCTCGCTCGGGAACGTGGCGCCGTCTCCAGTCTTTTTCCGTTTTGGCTACTCACTTTAAAGAGCCGAATGGCTTCTTGCAAGCTGACACTATGCTATGTAACGAGCAAGACTCCCATGGCCATTCAACACGCTTACGTTGACTTGTTTCTAAAAAAAATTGCCTCCCATCTTCCGCCGTCCGTGCACGCCCATGTCACTTTCTTGATGGTTCTAATTTGGGAACACTGTGCGCAGTGCTGGGCCTATGGCATGAGTCAAAGTCGCACAAACTCATTCGCATTCCGGGGTGCGTATACATGCCGGGAAAGTCGGCAGTGATCGACATCCATCATTGGCCAAGATCGCATAGACCCGTATCGCATGGATTTTTCCCATAGGGGGGATTGTCGTGATTGTCATGTGACTAGGCACGAGGAGGTGATCAAGGGCTGCAGCACGCACGAGCTTGTTCGATCAAACATGCAGATCAAGTGAGGGACAAAGTTGGATCTTGAATGGGGCCAATGGCGCTGGACGTAAACAAATCATGCTGGCACCGAGCAACACATGGCATGACGCGCCTGGGCATTGTCCGTGTATAAAAGAGCTACTCCGTCAGGATACTCCGGTCGGTAACTATCCAATCTTGTTGGTCCTCTGCAACTCGGTGAAACTTGGAAATGCAATTCTCGCTGAACATGATGGCTATGGCTCTTGCGCTGGTTACGGCCGCCGCAGCTATCCCCATTACGACGACCGGGGTTCCATCGTTTGTGCCAGGCCCTCAATTGCCTGCCAAAACGTTCACAGGCCCGAATCCATTTTCAGCACTCGCGTCTACGAAGACATCGGACAACTAGAATGATCGATTCGGAATATGTGCTGTGCGTCTAGCTGATGCTGGATCGCTCTGCATGATGGGCATGGTATTCGCGACAGTGGCCCTTTTTTTCGTCTTTTTACTTTCCTAGACAAAAGGTTGACTACTGTGAAGCACGCATTTGGTGTGGAGTGCCGCCCAGGGCGCTCGGTGTTTTTGTATGATTGTACAAAGGTTTCGCTTGGTCCAAATATACCCATGTATGATAAAAAAAAGTAGTAGCTGCATTGCATGTAATGGCATGGAATACTACTCTTGTACATTCGTGTTCTAGTTGTGTGTCACAACATATTGACCGTTGTCTGTTTGTTTCTCGCCTTTGCTGCACCTTCGCGATTGTTTTCTGAGCTCGAGGTAGTCG
>ERZ1031332.83-NODE-83-length-3092-cov-2.836681_pt1 | contig 3092 bp, 4 predicted proteins | sample MGYA00518210_ERZ1031332 | MGnify/ENA primary metagenome ERZ1031332 (study PRJEB33718, sample SAMN03159842) | human skin metagenome | collected 2014-02-25 | study: EMG produced TPA metagenomics assembly of the PRJNA266117 data set (Human skin bacterial metagenome and... | reverse complement strand
TCTCCACTTCTTCTCCCCTCTCCCCTCTCCCCTCCCCTCTACCTTTGTACTCGTTTATGTCTCTCCGCCTCGCTTCTTCCGCTTCTCATTTCATTCACTGATTCCTACTTCTTTATAGCTCCTCTACATCTGCAAGACCCATCCATTTCCCGTTTCCTTTCACCATCCTGATCGACTTGACGAGCTTGCCCGTCGCATTCTTCGACTCCCATCCATCATGTTCCGTACCGTCTTCGAGTACATATGTCAACTTGACATCCTTTCCTTCCCGCGTCGCCGCAAACTCGTGGTCCCCGTTGTATCCGCACATTCCCACAACCAGCGCCGGCGCCTTCTTCGAGCCATCCACTGTGCTTCCAAGAACACATTCATCTGGGGAATGGTCCAGCTCCAACACTCCATACCGCTTCTCGCTTCCCTTCTTTCCCTTCTTGCAGTCCAAGAACTTGTACTTCAGGTCGTTGTTGACCTCGTCTTGTTTCTTCACGAACGTTGAACCGTACATTATGCCTTCCTCCTTCACTCCGTATGCGTTCTCCCCGTCATGCAGCACAAGCGTGCCCCGGTACATTGGCTTGCACACTTCTTCGGCTTCCTGGTCGCCGATATCCCTCTGTGTTACCGGCGAGGCCATCGACATCGCCATCATCGCTGCCATCATGCTTGCAAAAATGGATACCTTCATTGTTGAGTGCGTTGTTTTCCTCCTACCCGCTTCGCCTGCCGCGTTTTTATACTTTTGGCTTTATTTTGCGCAGGCCATTCTTTTCGGGGCCCCGGATTGCTACTCTGTTCCTTTTCCAAGCGAATCATGGTCCACTCCACAGACCTGTGCGGTCTTGGCATGTTTGCGCGTCACTTATTGGCTGGCCTCATGCGTGATGACTTTACTTGCCCCGGACTTGCGCAGCACGTCACGGAAGTCCTTGTCAAAGTTGTTCGTTCGGACGATGTGACCCATCAGTATGACGAACCAAGGCTGTGTAGTCGAAACGTGCTCTTTTTTCCATCATATGGATAGGTGGGTTTGCGCGCTACATGTTTCCCTGCATTCGGACAAGAGATCAGGTTCTATCGGCCATACACATAGAGAACGTGCTATGCTTCTCCCCGTGACTGTCTGTATGCTGTGCTTCGTCCTTGTCTTGTGCCTTTTTCTAAGGCTGGTATCTATGTGGGCTCATACCATGTCCGTGGTCACGTTAGACTGCTCACTTGGTTACCATTGTGACCCTCATCCTTGTCCTTCATATCCATGATCGCATCTCTCTCTTTCTCTCTTTCTCTCGTAACTCCATTCATACACATGCGATCATGTCTGCTCTTTCATTCTCCGTGTTTTTCGGCTCAATATGGTCACTGCAGCTCACCCCATCTCATCTGTGACATCCCCACTCTCCTCCTTTCCCATTGGTTTACGCGCCTCTCAGATCCACTCATGTTCATCATGTTTCTTCATCTTGCCATCTTTTCTGCTTCTCTTTCGCATTCTCATCCATGCTCTCGTTTTGACCCGTCTCTATGTTCATCAGTGCTACTTTTGTCACGCATGCCATGTACTCCATGTCATTTTGCTGCTGCTTGTAGTACATATTTCTGTTTGTACTGTACCGCCTGTCTAACAGTGTCTTGCGCTCGCAAATTGGTATCTTGTTAGTGCCCCTCATTCTTCGCCGTTTCTAGCCAAGAATCTTTCATGTTATAGAACGTCGACGCGTGCTGCCTCAATGGTGCTTCGTTCTTGTTTCGCTGGAATTTCCCATAGCGTCCATGGCCCATGGCAATAAACACACCCGCTCCTGACTTTGTTCCTGATCCGGTTCTGGGGCATTCGGGCAGGCATTTGTGTCTGTGCTGGACCTAGTCGTCATGGTATTGCCATTTGCGCTCTTTTTACTGGTACATTTGGTCTTCATTGGTCTTGTCTATGTCTTCGAGCGAGTTTCTTCGCGTTCAATCCATCCCCCCATTCTCATGTCTGACTTGAGCCATCATGCACATGTGGTTGAAAAAAAAAATTGCTGCCCTCGGAGCTGCTCAAACAAAATTCTCCTCAAATTTGGCCCAAATCGCTCGTTCATTCCTCCACCCGTCTGTTGCTCTCGTGCACTCATTTTTACAGTGCCAGCTGTCCCTCTAGCGTCACTCCAGTAGAACGGTTCAGCTACACTTTCATTCCTTGAAAATTCAGAGAGGATGGTCCGAGAGCAGCTGGAAGGAAGGGGGCAATAGACGAAACAACGTCTTGCATAACTCCATCTCTTTGCTACTCTGATGCGGGTACTATTCTTTCAACCTCTGTATGTACTACTGTCTTGAAACTGCTGAGAGTACTATTTGTCAATCAAGGTCCTCGCACCTTGTGATCTGATTGCTTCTTCCATACTCTGCATTGTTCCTCCACGTAGGATGGCACCTTCAGCACCTCCTTTGCCTTTTCTGGCGCTTGGACCATCACCATCGCCAGGCCTGCAGATAGATGCCAGTCCATGTGGCAGTGCATGAACCACGCACCTGGATTGCTCGCGAGGAATCGGATCGTTACACTCCCGAATCCATCCACTGCCACCGTGTCCCGTCGAACCGGATTCTCTTGCTCTTCGACTTTGGGAACCTGCGGCTTCGTACCGTCCGTTCCGTATGCCCTGTGGACCACCTGGAACTTGGTCCCGTGCATGTGGAATGGATGTACATCATCCGACAAGTTCAAAATCGTCATTTCCACCATGCTATTGTATGGTGCAGTCACTGCATTCACGTTGCGTCCATACGTGCCAGCATCCATCGGGTTCGTCGTGTTCTTCGCCGTCATGGTCAACATCGTGGGCGTCTTTGGCGCGACATATGTCGTTCCATTGATCAGGCCCATCGGCTTGCCGTGCTTGCGCCCCTCTTTCATCTTGACTTCAAGTGTCACTCGCATGTCAGGCTCTTTCGACTCGATCTTCTCCAACGGCACGAGCTTTGTGTCGTCGAATGGCTTGACGTCTGTGCTGCGATTCTTTTTTCCATCTCCCATCTTAGCATCCTTTTGGCTATAAGACAGCGTGCCAGTCAAGTTGAGCTTGAGCGAGCCCACTTTGGGGAACGTA
>ERZ1031332.81-NODE-81-length-3258-cov-2.335311_pt1 | contig 3258 bp, 4 predicted proteins | sample MGYA00518210_ERZ1031332 | MGnify/ENA primary metagenome ERZ1031332 (study PRJEB33718, sample SAMN03159842) | human skin metagenome | collected 2014-02-25 | study: EMG produced TPA metagenomics assembly of the PRJNA266117 data set (Human skin bacterial metagenome and... | reverse complement strand
CTGTCACAGCCGTATGCAGATAGTCCGTAAGGCCCTCAAAGTCGAGCTGCTTGCTTTCTCGGTGCTTAAGAAGAGTCTTGTGAGAGCCAATAAATGCCTGCTTCGCATGTAACATGGTAATCACGTCGTCCAGCACACGGAACGTGAAGCGAGCCTCCAGATCAGCAAAGTCATCCAGAGCCTTTGCTGTCTGCTGCAAATCTGACGTCATTCCCGTTTCGAGCATGCCCAGTTGCTCGAACGATTTCGCAAGATCGTGGTAATCAGATGTCAAGTCTTCAGAAGATGCGCCCATATGAATAGAATACAATTCGTCAAAAGCGGTTACTTCACGCCTGCATGAGTCATCGATATCTCGCGCATAAACGAAATGGCCTGGCAATACAACAACCAACCAACCATGCCAAGGAGCCTGAAAACATACCAGATACATGTGTCCGATTCCGAAGGAGCACTCGTTCCCATTGTGTGGTCCGATCTTCTTCGCCCTCGAGACCAGCTTTGATGGCAATGAATCGCGGATCCGGCTTCCTCACGCGGGTAAATGCGTTCACAAATATATCACTCATCGACTCTAGAATTCCACCCGTCGATGAAGATGGCACCTCCGGTGCAGGAGCGCCCGACGTACTTGCAATCGGCTGTCCAGAATGTGTGTGCATGTCAATGTGCCACTCGTTCGACTCGAGAAACTGCTGCAAGATTTTTGCCCGCTGCAGTAACGGATGTCGGCACACCCGCTCTAGAAATAGCTGCAACTCCATGCACCGCCGCATGATGAACTCGGAACTAAAGCGATCACCCGTCAAATAGCCTGCATATGTACAGAAAAAAGTCGAGTTGTCATTCAATAAAGTGAGTAACAGGAAGCAATGAGGGAAAAAAAAATTGGTGGGTGTTAGCTCTACATCTGTTGTGTGCCTCGATTCGACTAGTGCAAGCAATCGTCGTCACCAGTGAACGGTTGCTGTCGCCAACGAGTGCCATACGTACCGATTCTGTGCTTTCCCGGCAACGGTGGCACAATGCACGCGGGGAAATCGGACACAAGTGCGTCGTGAAGAAACACAAAGTCCTGAAAACGCTTCCTTGTGACCATGTATGTGCGGGAGAAATGAGGTAGATTTGTTTCAGCGCGAACGCCATACGACACAAATGTCTGTGAGCCTCTGGTCGTTGGCGCGTGCGTGTCGTTCGTCCTGTTCTGTTGTTGAGCACCGTGAGACTCTTTGCGTGGATCTAGTACAAGAACACGCAGCTCTCCAAGCCACTCTAACTCGTTTTTGTCGCCGGTTGACATGGCTGTCCAGGATCTGGTTCGTTCTCCGGCCACTCAACACGTATCGAAACGGATGGATGTAGAGTGTTGGCTACTTTCTGTCCCCTGCCCACAAATCACCTCCACATCCGCACGTTGCGTCCGAACGGTCCTTGGCTAACGACGGTGTGGCTTTCCACGCACGCACCCGCGAATTGGCATGCCACGAGTTGTCCATGTGCATATATCCCAGGACCTTGCTTTTCTAAGTGCTTGATGGCCGTGGCGGAGTGCCGGCGAGCAAGTGGGGACTACCGGAGGCAATACGAATTTCTTTCTCAGAATACCGAGTGATAGAACGTCAGCATTGCAACCGTGAGAGAAATGACGCTTCCTTACGTCGCTGACGCCGAGACGTCGTTGTCGCCTGCAGAACTGCAGGTGCTCTATGATCAGTACGAGTCTGAGGCAGCCTCGGGCCACATCACGACGCAGACGAAATTTAACTATGCGTGGGCCCTCATCAAAAGCCCTCAGCGACAGCAAATGCTGCAGGGCGTGGCCTTGCTCACAGGTACATATTTATTATTCAGGTGGCGTTGGTCTTGGCTGCCGTCATTGTCGACATGAGCGTACTTACATTTGTGTGTGTGACCAGATATTTACCGCTCGGATCCTCCACGACGTCGCGAGTGCCTATACTATTTGGCTCTCGGGCACTACAAGCTTTCGAACTTTGACGAGGCAAAGCGCTTCAATGGTATGTTCGTAAATACATGTATCTGGCTCACTTACACTCAGCCCTTTTATTGGAACGTGAACCTAATAACATGCAAGCACAAAGCCTGCATGCTCTAATCGAGCAGGGTATAGCGAAAGAGGGGTATATCGGTATGGCTTTGCTAGGCGGTGCAGTGACTGTCACCGGCGTGGTGCTAACGGCTTTGCTTCGTCGCGGACGTAGGTAGATGCACCCCTGTGCATCCACATTTGCACGTTGGCTGCGCATGTCGCTAGCCCTGGAAGGCGATCCCTCTCGCGTGTGCCTCTGTTGCGCCGCCGCTTGCATACCCCGTTCCCTCTCGCACCAGTGGGATCACATCACGCGTCTTTGGAATGACTCGACTACATTCTGGACATGACACAGGCTCGCCGTGAGAAAGTGGCGTTGTGACAAGAGTCGTTGTGCATGATGCACATAGCACATGCCCACAGGGACGTAGAACTGTGTGTCAGTATGATCAATCGGTGTCCCAATGTAATTCTTCTTCACCTGCCCTATGTCGTTCGTTCGGCCGGTGGCACTATCCTGGCGACGTACCATTTGTTCGTGAAACAAGCGAGAACTCTTTCTTGCAGCATGGACAGTACATCTGCTCCTCCTGCTCGATTTTCCGTACGCTAAAGTGTACTGGGATCAAATGCTTCGAAAGCAATTTGTGAGGTTTGTCAGACGTTGCTGTGCATAGTGTAGTGGAAGGGCGTTCATCGTCCAGAGCGGCCTGTGCTTTTTCCTGTTCCTCACGAGAAACTTCAGGTGCCATGCTGGGAAGCCAAAATGCCGGCATCGCTGTGTCAAGATGCTGAGGTTGATGAAGGTGCCAACGATTCAGACTCCTTGTGCATCGAAGCACGCTTCTCAGCCGAGCCCCCTCCGTCATCATCGTCGTGCTTGCGCTTGCCGTTGTTCGTGGTCTGCCAAGACACAGGTCCATCATTGCGCGCGAATGCGGCCACACGATTTTTGGCTTCACGCTCATAAGCCTCAGCGGCTTTGTCGGCAGCAATGCGTGCACGGTCACTACGTCGTTGGGCATGGTCGGCAAGTGCACGTTTCTGATTAATTAGATCCGCAAGGATGCATTCCTGCTGGTCAGCCGATCACAGTGCACCTACCGCCATGAAACATACCTTGCAGAAGAGATGCCCTTCACCGCAACAGACAGGCTGCTGAGCAGCTTGAAGGCATAAGTAGCAAGCATAAAATGCGCGCATATTCT
>ERZ1031332.50-NODE-50-length-7017-cov-29.638897_pt1 | contig 7017 bp, 4 predicted proteins | sample MGYA00518210_ERZ1031332 | MGnify/ENA primary metagenome ERZ1031332 (study PRJEB33718, sample SAMN03159842) | human skin metagenome | collected 2014-02-25 | study: EMG produced TPA metagenomics assembly of the PRJNA266117 data set (Human skin bacterial metagenome and... | reverse complement strand
TATTGTTCGCGATCGGCTCGCTCCTCATGGGATTTTCGCCGAACTTCATGTTCCTGTTCATTATGCGCATGGTCGTCGGCTTCGCGATGGCGGGAGAGTACGGGTCATCGGCAACATATGTCATCGAATCGTGGCACCCCCGAATCCGCGGCAAGGCATCGTCATTTCTGTTGTCAGGCTATGCGATAGGCGCCATCCTGGCCGTCCAGGTCGACAAGTACTTAGTCCCATGGGTCGACAGTTGGCATGCCGGATGGGGTTGGAGAGCCCTGTTCATCACCGGAATCGTGCCCATCGCAGTGGCACTGTACATGCGACGTCGCCTCCCCGAAGCTAGCGACTGGGAAACGGCAAAGTCACGCGAGCGGGAAAAATCGTCCGAATCACGTGACGCTTTCCAGGTGCTGTTCAGCGGAAGGCGCATGTCACTAAACATCACACTCGTCATCGCGGCAATGGCAGGTCTACTAGCCATCTTCGCCCTCAACATCCTGCCTTTCTGGGGCGTCCTCGCCGTGGCCATAGCCTGTGGCGCCATCTTCGTGTGTCTCATCGTGCAATTTGATCCTCGACGCTGGGTCATCGGCATCGGAATCATGATCGTTATCCTTTCTGCCTTCATGTATGGATGGCCCATCCTTGGACTCTTGCCTACATACCTCACGGGTGCAGGATATGCAGCTTCCACCGTCGCCAATCTGCTAACGATCGCACAATTCGGCAACATGATTGGTTACTTTGTCACAGGCTTCATGGGAGACTGGATAGGAATGCGAAAGTGGTACTTCACGAGCATTCTCATAGCGCAGATCATCGTGTTTCCGCTATTCTTTGCGGGAATTAAGTCGGCATGGCTCATTGGGCTTCTACTGTTCTTCAACCAGTTGTTCGGCCAAGGTGTTTCAGGGCTAGCCCCTCGGTGGGTGTCGAGCTATTTCCCCGTCGAGCAGCGAGCTGCCGGAGTGGGGTTCATCTACAATGTCGGAGCTCTCGGCGGTGCAATTGGACCATTTGTGGGCGCCTCGCTGGCTAAGAGCCACGGTCTGGGATCGGCTCTAGGGGTGTTGTCCGTGGGCTTCGGCCTGATTGTTGTCCTTGGCGTTAGGCTGAATCTGCCACGCAAGCTACAGGCTCTCGTCAACCCAGAGGCCGTCCGGCCCGAGGACGGAGATGACCGGTACATCAACAGAGTCGACCTTTCGAGCGAGTTTGCATCCAGCGAGTGCTAAATCGACAGCCAGAACACATATTCATATTCTCCAGCCAGAACGAGCCAGGGAAGCCACGAGGAGACGTCAATCATGACTATTACTGATACTTATACCGAGGAATTGGCGATTGACCTCACTGGGAGCGCCTTGCTGCCGGCCCGAAAGGGCATGGACGTGCAACGAATCGACGGCGAGGACGGCTCACTTCTCGTGGAATTCAGCGCAACGTCCTCCGGATGCCTGTTCGAGCTTGTCGGAAAGAACGGACGGTTATCAGTCGATGTGGATGAAGACCGCTTGCTTGGCCGTATAGATCTGAACGGAGAATCTCGCAGTCTCGACGCCGAGGATGCGCTGGGCATGGCAGATGGCACGATTCACTCCGTCGGACTCACCGCCGATGAAACTGGGACGCATTTGTTTGCAGACGGTTACGAAACATTCTCCGCCACATTGCGGGTATGGTGCCAGGATCTGGGAGCAACCAATATTGTCATCAATCCGTCGGGCGTCCTCGACGTACGGCGATTCAAGATGTGGAACTCAGCCCTGTCCTTGCAAGCTATGGCGGCCAAGGCGCCGACGGCAACACCGTTCGTCGAGTTCGCTGGTTCTGAGCTGTCGGCCCGCGACGCACGCCGTATCGGAGAACTCGCTCATGGCGCGCTCCGAGCAAGGACCCGCCTTCGTGGCAAAGGCCAGGGTGGAACCGTCCTCGCAGCCCAAGGGAGCGCCGGTGAACTGTCCTTCGAGATCGTCAACGGCGACCTGCTCCTGCACGTGGAAGTGGACGATGAACCCATCGCCCACGTGCGCGCTCCAGGCAAGTGGGACGACGGAAACTGGCATGACCTGGTAGCAATCAGTGGCCGGGGTGCCATTGATCTCTATGTTGACGGTTTCCTCGTGGCTCACGAGCCTGGTGAGGCATTCTTTGCCGATCTTGGCAAGGTGGAAAGGGTGACCGTCGGGAAGGACCTCGAAGGAGCACGGCTATTCGGGGAAGCGCAGACGGCGTCCATCTTCAGCAGTGCGCTAACCGACGCCCAAGTCAAACGCCTAGCCAACGTGGCTCCTCTACGTACCCAAGCTCTCTTCGACACGGGATATCTGGGCTCGAAAAGTTACCGGATCCCATCGCTCATCAGACTTGATTCCGGAAGCTTCATCGCCGGGGCAGACCAACGTGTCAGCATTGCCAACGACAGCCCCAACGACATCAATTTCGTCATCCGTCGCAGCGAAGACGGTCGTCGGTGGGACGAGGCCCAGATAGTCCTCGAGTATCCCGGCGAGGGCGCCCTCGGAGCATCGGTTATCGACTCAGTTCTGTTCCAAGACCACAACTCGGGGCGCGTGTTCTGCTTGATCGACCAGTTCCCGGGTGGCGTGGGGCAGCCTAACGCCGAACCAGGGTCGGGCTTCGATGAGCAAGGTCGGCAGCTTCTGTTCGATCGCGATGCAACCGCCTACGTCATCGATGCAGAAGGCATCGTAACAACCGAGTCGGGGGAACCCACGGACTACACCGTTGACGAAACCGGAAACGTCTTCGCAGCCGGTGCCCCCGCCGGCAATATCCACTTGGCCACCGGAGTGGACCCCCACGAGTCCCTGCTGACCCTACGGACCTGCAACCTCATCCTCATCCACAGTGATGACGACGGACGGACATGGTCACGACCTATCAACCTGAACCCGGCTCTCAAGCAGCCTTGGATGCGGTTCCTCGGTACGTCACCGGGCAACGGAATTCAGTTGGAACACGGGACGCACCGAGGCCGACTCCTGGCACCGGTCTACTACAACCACGAGGAGGGAAAAACCTTTTCATGTGCCGCGGTGTACAGCGATGACGGGGGCCAGACATGGAACCTCGGTAAGTCACCGAATGACGAGCGCGAACTTTTCGGAAAGATCGTCAGTTCTCGAAATCTCAACGATGATCGCGGCTCGACCCATGAGTCAGCGTTAGTAGAAACCCCTGACGGGGTCGTGCACTCCTTCATGCGCAACCAACATCCCTCCGGACGGGTGGCGCACGCGGCCAGCGTCGACGGCGGCGAAACATGGGGCGAGGTGACGTTCGTCGAGCAACTGACCGAAATCTTCTCCCAGCCCAATGCCATTTCTGTCCGGGATGAGCTTGGAACCGAATCGGTGGTCTTTGCCAATGCGTCGATGATGCTCCCGTTCCGGGGTTGTGGTGTGCTGCGTCAAAGTTTCGACGGAGGCAAGACCTGGCCGCACAACCGCGTGCTCAACCCTCGCCATCATGTGTACCAATGCATGACTCAGCAAGACGAACAGACCCTGCTCGTATTGTGGGAACGGGAGTGGCAAGGCTTGTTCCTGACAGAGGTCCCGTTGTCATGGCTTACCACTTCGCGCAGCACGCTGGAGTGATTCACACAGCAACACCAGATATCGCCCATTCAATGTAATCACGCTACGGAAGACTTAACGTTTAGGGATTCAGCATGCACCAACGGATTTCACGCCGATCCGCATTAATCTCTGGCGGGGCAGCCTTATTCTTGAGTGTGACAGGGCAGTTCTCTGAACACTCTCCTGCACTTGCGACACAAGAGGCAGACGTACTCGAGGTGTTCAACAGAGAGAATTCGCCATCACATTTTTTCCGCATACCGTTCATGGTGTCTACGGCCAATGACACATTGGTCATAGGCTGCGATGCAAATCGCGCGACAACAGGCGACTCCGCCGACAATATCGATGCCCTGATTCGCAGAAAACCCAATGCATCCCGTTACTCAATCTCCGACGGTTGGGAAGCCCCGTCACTGATAAAACCATTGGAGATGCGAGATTATTCGAACAAGTATGGGTACGCCCCCGCATCATCCTCCGTCATCGACGGCGCCATCATCGAGGATTCAGTTCGACATCGACTGATGATCGTCATTGATCTCTGGGCCTGGAACGGCGGAGTATTCGAACACCTCAACGTCTCCCCAGATGGCCCCGTCAACGGTGGGCGCCCGCGAAAGTTCCCCTGGGAGATGGCTTCGCCACCGTTGCCGGACGTGACATGCTCCTGCTCTCGACGCACAACGTCACAGGGGACGCCGACGGATTGAGGGGAAATATCAATCTGAACATCGACCGTTCCCAATTCGACCTCGTAGCTGACCTCGACGGCCCCCGCGACAAGCACGGTCGCATTCAGATTTATGAATTAATCGGTATACCTCGCCCGTACACCACCGCCGGAGTCGATGACTCAAATCTCGCTCTAGGACGACGATCAAGATACTCCTTGGACGACGGTTTCAACCTCTTCGAAGCAGGAATTCCTCTGTACGTGTTCCAGCACGGTTCAGCTCGCATCACTCCGATGCGCGTCTTCTACAAGGACTCGATCCTTCAGGTCTTCAACACCAATCACATCGTGGAGATTTACTCATATGACGATGGCCGAACTTGGAACATGGGAAAACTGGTGACACGGCAGTTCAGACCCGTAGATTCTCGATACACGCTCGTCGCACCAGGTCGGTCCATTCAAATCCGCGCAGGGGAACATGCCGGACGCATCGTCGTTCCGACTTACATGATGCTACCTGCAGGAATTTCGTGCACCACTGTATACACCGACGATGGTGGGGAAACGTGGCAGCGGGGAACCCCGATGCCAGCCACTATCGACCTCCACGAAAGCGCGATCACAGAGGTTCTACCCGGCGTATTGCGCAGCTTCAACCGACATTCCGCTTCTTCCGGTGGGAAGGTGCTGACCGCCGAGAGCGTGGATGGCGGCCATTCCTGGAGTACGCTGACTTCCGCGTTCGGCGACGACGACCAAGGCGTCGCATGCCAAGTCTCCGCGCTCATGCTGAAGCAAACCATCGCATCACCTACGACCGGGGAACAGCTCCCTGCGCTCATTGTCGTCTCAGCAGATGACCGCAGGCGTCGACATGGCATTGCCCATGTGGCAGTTGTCCATCGATCCTCGAGAACGTTCGGACCGCGCTCCGAACTTGAATGGGTGAGTCACGCCGACATCACGAGCCCACAGACCCTCTTCGCCTATTCCTCGATCGCCCAGTTGTCTGACGGACGTGTTCTCGTGCTCTTCGAATCGTCACCTACGGACTCGTGGGCGGACGGGCTCCAACGTATGTACCTGCAGGAACTGGCGTCCTGACACCATATCGATGGGCACCAGCATCGGCCATGCTCTACCGGCATGAAGGCCCCGTGTCGTTTTTGGACTCCAGTCCTTCCTTGCCTCACCTGCGACGAGACGACGGGAATGGTCCGGCGGTAGAATTCACTAGTCACGGGGCGACCTGCGCCTCAGGAATTTGTCCCGCACACGTCCATCGACCCCGAGGAGCCGCGCACCATGCCCAAGAGCCAGGCAGCCAAGGAACTCGCCGCGAAGCAGAAAGCCCAGGCGAAGGCTGAGAAGGAGCGCCGCAAGCACTCCGACAACCCCAAGGACTGGGGCACCGGAAAGCAGCTTGTCGAGACGTACAAGCTAACCCGCCAGGTTGATCCTCAGCTCCTCTGGTGGGTCATTGGCTCCTTTGTAGCAGGCGTCGTGGTGTTCACCGTCCTCGGTCTTATCCTCACCGATCTGTGGTGGGCATGGCTCATCGTTGGCATCTTTGCTGGTGCCGCTGCCGCTATGTGGGTCTTCCAGTGGCGCGCTAAGCGTTCCATGTATGCCCGGTTCAAGGGCCAGACCGGGTCAGCCGAGGTTGCCCTGTCTCTGCTCGACAAGAAGAAGTGGACCTCCACCCCCGCGATCGCGTTTACCCGGCAGCAGGATGTCGTTCACCGCGCTGTCGGTCCGGGCGGAATTGTCCTCATCGGCGAGGGGCACGGTAACGGCCTGCGTAACCTGCTGGCCACCGAAACCAAGCGCCACGAGCAGGTCGCCTACGGCACTCCGGTGACGTCGATCATCATGGGCGACGGCAAAGGCCAGGTACCGCTAGAAGACCTCGACAAGCACATTAAGAAACTGCCCAAGACCCTCAGCACGAGTCAGGTGGACGAGGTCGTCAATCGTCTCAAGGCCCTTGACGCCATGCGCCCCAAAGTGCCGCTTCCTAAGGGCCCAATGCCAAGTTCTATGAAGGGCGCTCGCGCCGCCATGCGAGGACGCTGAGCCTCCGTTGGCCGGCACAAATATCGTCAACGCCGATCGCATCTCAAAGTCCTGGGGCACCCGAACGGTCCTCTCAGAGGTGTCTCTGGGGCTATCAACCGGGGACGTCATCGGCGTCGTGGGCCGCAACGGGGACGGCAAATCTACCCTCTTAGCCCTCCTCACTGGTTCCCTAGAACCCGACTCCGGGACAGTGACGCGTACTAATGGCATTTCCATAGGAGTGCTCGCCCAAGCTGAAACCCGCAGGGATCAGACCGTCCGCGACCTCGTCGTCGGAGGCCAACCCGACCACGTTTGGGCAGCTAACCGCGAGGCTCGTCCCATCGTCGAGGACATGCTTTCCGATATTGACCTCGACCGCGCTATGGCCGATCTTTCCGGTGGGGAACGACGGCGGGCTGCGCTGGTTTCAATCATGCTCGGAGACCACGACTTACTTGTTCTTGACGAGCCCACCAACCACCTCGACGTCGAGGCGGTGGCCTGTTTGGCCGGCCACCTGCGCCACCTACAGGAGCGCGGCGTGGCAATGCTCGTCGTCTCACACGACCGTTGGTTTCTTGACGAGATCTGCACTGACATCTGGGAGGTCCACGACGCCACCGTCGAGGCTTATCAGGGCGGATACTCGGCCTACACCTTAGCCCGGGTAGAACGAGC
>ERZ1031332.34-NODE-34-length-11658-cov-30.353185_pt1 | contig 11658 bp, 10 predicted proteins | sample MGYA00518210_ERZ1031332 | MGnify/ENA primary metagenome ERZ1031332 (study PRJEB33718, sample SAMN03159842) | human skin metagenome | collected 2014-02-25 | study: EMG produced TPA metagenomics assembly of the PRJNA266117 data set (Human skin bacterial metagenome... | reverse complement strand
CCGCCATTCTCTTCGTGGCAGCGGCCACTGTGCACATGCTGCGTATCTTCTTTACTGGTGCCTTCCGCAAACCCCGTGAGATCAACTGGTTGATCGGCCTAGGTCTGTTCATGCTGGCCATGGTCGAGGGCTTCGCCGGCTACTCGCTACCCGATGACCTGCTGTCCGGCACTGGCCTCCGGTTCGCCGATGGTCTAATGCGCGCCATCCCGCTAGTAGGCACCTGGGTTGAGTTCTTCGTCTTCAACGGCGAGTTCCCGGGCACCGCAATTGTCCCCCGCCTGTACATGGTGCACATCCTGCTCATCCCAGCCCTGCTCCTGGGACTAGTGGCCGCCCACCTCGCGCTGGTCGTCTACCACAAGCACACTCAGTACCCGGGCCCCGGACGCACCGAGAAGAATGTCGTGGGTTACCCGCTGTTTCCGGTATACGCGGCCAAGGCCGGCGGTTTCTTTTTCGTGGTCTTTGGCGTGTTGACTCTCATGGGCACCTTCCTTCAGATCAACCCGGTCTGGAAATTCGGTCCCTATAACCCAGGCGAGGTAACGGCCGGGTCCCAACCCGACTGGTACATGGGCTGGCTTGAAGGTGCGGTACGTATCACCCCTAACTGGGAGTGGCACATCGGTCACACCACCTGGAGCTGGAACATCTTCCTTCCTGGCGTGTGCCTCATGGGCGTGTTGTTCACCCTGCTAGTCGCATGGCCCTTCGTTGAAAAGTGGATCACCGGTGACGAGTCTGAGCACCACCTGCTCGACCGCCCGCGCAACGTCCCGACTCGTACCGCGCTCGGCGTCGCCGCCATGAGTTGCTACGCCATGTTCTGGCTCTCAGGGGCCAACGACATTATCGCGACCCACTTCCACCTATCGCTGAACTCGATCACATACTTCATGCGTGGTGCGATCTTCGTCGTCCCGATCATCACCTACCAGATCACCAAGCGCATCTGCGTAGCCCTGCAGCGAGCAGACCGTCAGCGCCTACTCCTCGGGTCGCCCTCCGGCGAAATCATTCGCGAACCTAATGGTGCATTCCACGAGGCCCACGTACCGGTCAGCGACAATGAGGCCTGGACCCTCACTCAGCAAAAGACCTACCCCATCCTTACTGCCGGCTCGATCGATGATCGTGGTCGTAAGGTCAGCAAGAAGCGTGCTCGCTGGATGAAGTGGTTCCTCGGTGACAACGTCCCCACAGTAACCCGTGAAGAACTGGAGGCAGCCCGTTGTCACGCCGAGATCGGCTCCGGCGACTCCGCCCCCCAGGCAGAGATCGCCGACTGACCCCGCTCTACCTAGCGCGGAGGCCCTCTCGCTATGAGGGGGCCTGCGTCATATCCGGCCACGTAACTGCTGCCAGTTACGCTCCCACTCAGCTGGGTCCGGCGCATGGTCACGAAGCATCGTCGTTCCCCCGCCAAGGCCCTCTTCGTCCCAATGCTGACGAGCGTGAGCCATAAGGTGTTCAGGGAGAGTCCCCCGAACAGTCGTGACCCGCCACCAGTCCACTTCCTGACCCTCACACGCGATGATCGTGCCGACCCGCCGCGGCGACGTGCCCACGAGTTGGGCAACATCGGAATAGGACACTACGGTACCGGCGGGCAGAGCTTCTACTGCCGCGAGCACGTCGTCCACCGTCGAGGTCATGGTTCTAGTTTGCCGCGTCGCGGCATGACCCGAGGATAGTGACGTGGGACAATGGCTACGTGCGTTTTCTCAACGAGCAGCCGAACTACGACCTGACGTATAACGACGTCTTCATGGCACCAAACCGTTCCTCGGTGGGGTCCCGCATGAACGTCGACCTCACGTCAACAGACGGGCTAGGTACTCCTCTGCCCCTCGTAGTGGCCAATATGACCGCAATTTCCGGACGTCGCATGGCAGAGACCATCGCCAGGCGCGGAGGCATTGCGGTTCTGCCCCAAGATATCCCAGCAGATTTCGTCGCCCGGTCCATTCGGCGCGTCAAAGATGCGCATACTCGATTCGACACCCCGGTCACCGTCAACCCGACAACGACTGTCGGTGAGGCCATGAACTTGCTCAACAAACGCGCTCACGGCGTCGTCCTTGTCGTTGAAGATCATCGTCCGGTTGGTTTAGTCTCCCCCATCGAGGCTGAGGGCGTAGACCGATTCGCTCAATGCCATGAGGTCATGACAACCGACCTCACCTTGGTTGGTCCACAAGCAAGCCCAGACGACGTTTTCCAGACCCTTGCAGAGCGGCATCAGAAGGTCGCGGTAGCTGTTGACGAGGACGGGGTTCTCGTCGGCATCATGACGTCACGGGGTGCCCTACGCACCGAAATCTATCGTCCTGCTGTTGATCCTGACGGCCACCTTATGATCGGCACTGCGATTGGCATTAACGGCAACGTCGCCGAACGTGCCCGCAATGCCCTGGAATCCGGTTCGGACGTGCTCGTCATGGACACCGCCCATGGCCACCAGGACCAGATGATTCGCGCTATCGAGATCGCCGATGAGGCCCGCACAGCTTTTGAAACGAAGACTGGCCGACGAGTTTCCATCGTCGCCGGCAATATCGTTACCCGCAGCGGCACCCTCGATCTGCTGGAGGCGGGTGCGGACATCATTAAAGTCGGCGTCGGACCGGGCGCCATGTGCACCACTCGGATGCAGACCGGGGTGGGGCGTCCGCAGTTTTCGGCAGTGTTGGAGTGCGCCGAGGCTGCTGCTGAGGTTGATGGTGCCGTCTGGGCTGACGGTGGGGTGCGTCACCCCCGCGATGTTGCTCTTGCCCTTGCTGCAGGCGCCGGATCGGTCATGATTGGCTCGTGGTTCGCGGGTACCCACGAATCGACCGGGGCCATGCTCATCGACCACGATGGCCGGATGTACAAGGAGTCCTTCGGCATGGCCTCGGCTCGCGCCGTGCGTCACCGTACCCGTGAACGCAGTGCTTTCGAGCGAGCCCGCGCCGCCCTCTTCGAGGAAGGCATTTCCCAGTCCAAGATGTACCTGGATCCCCAGCGCCCTGGCGTCGAGGACCTCGTCGATTTCATCACCTCCGGGGTACGTTCCTCGTGTACCTACGCCGGAGCTGCTAATCTCACGGAATTTCATGAGAAGGCCGTGATTGGTGTGCAGTCGCCCTCTGGGTACGAGGAGGGCCGCCCGCTGCAACGCAGCTGGACGTGAGCCCACGGCGAACGTGTCTATATGTGACCTCCAACCCGAACCATCCGGTCCTAGTGTGGCCCCCATGACAGCACATCGGATTCTCGTGATTGGAGGCCACGGACACGTGGCCAAGCACTTCACCCAACTCGCCGCATCTCAGGGACGTCAGGTCGACTCGGTCATCCGACGCAACGACCAGGCACACGACGTCACCTCGTGGGGAGGTAACCCGGTCGTGACGGACGTCACTACCTTGCGCCCCTCACAGTGGGACGACCTCATCAGTAACCACGACGCTGTGGTGTGGTCGGCAGGAGCCGGTGGTAAGGGTGCGCCAGAAGACACTTACGCTGTCGACCGCGACGCCTGTACCGCCCTCGTTGACGCTATCGGCCGCTCCCCTCACGGTCCGCGTTTTGTGCTTGTGTCCTGGTGCGGCAGCCCGAACCACGGTGTGCCCTCCGACAACTCTTTCTTCCCCTACGCCGACGCCAAAGCAGCCGCTGACCGTCACACCATGGACTCATCGATTCGGTGGACCATCCTTGGGCCGGTGACGCTGAGTCATGATCCGGCCTCGGGCGTGCGGATCCTCACCGAGGGCGAGGAATACGCTGGCACCACAGTCTCGCGTGAAACGGTCGCACAGGCCGCTCTAGCATGCCTTGACGACGGCACCACAGCGGGCAAGTTCATTCGGTTCTGTGACGGGCCAACGCCCATTGCCGAGGCGTTCTAGCCTCCCCCCACGACATCATTGTCGTTCGGTAGGCAGCAGGTCTCGGCATCGTTAACCATCGGGGCTTCGGCATTCCCACGATTCCGCGATACCGGCTGATCTGAGACGTCCAGCCTGAGCTTATGCAGGGCCCGTAGCACGCTGTGCCATCAGAACGTCACGTGTGTGTCGGGGTCAGCCAATACCCAAGACCCAAAGCATCTACAGATGCTAGCTGCATACTTGTCTAACGCACTATGGGCTTAGGAAACGAACACGTTCATAGCATTCCTAGGTTCTCAACGGACGTGCAACCCTTACCGTGTCGACGTTCAGGCCAGACACGAAAGGGATTGCACGTCCTTAACTGCACGATTTCGGCAGATGACGTCGGATGAGGACGACCACATCGACAAGTGACGAAGCGAACACTGGAGGTACCTCAGATCGCTTGGCAACTGGATCGGTCCCGCCGGTCGTGTCACACAGTCTGTGTAGGTGGTCGAGGATGACTGGGAGAAAGTCTAGCTGCACGGGAATCCATCGATGGCGAGGTCGATGCAGATCTTCGAGCAAACTCATCGAACGTGTCACCAGAAGAAGAGACAATCCAAGGCCGGTCCGCAACCTTATAGGGGTTCGCGCTCAACTACCCTGATCGATTCCCCAATCGCTAAAAAGCCCGATCCATTTACACAGAATGCCTGGCACGCCCTGACAGCCTCGTGTCATTACGCACACCCCACGGTGGCCGTACGAAGGGTTCGTGAGAAAATATATGTGATATGGTTCCTCGTTTCCGTGAATTTATCTGAGTGTCGTCACTCCTCTTGACCAGCCACAGTTCCATCGGATACTGTTCATCTCAGCGTTGGACGTTGCCGCCCAACCAGTCGGACGATAGGTCCATCCCTATTCCGCAAAAGGGAAGAATAATGAAATTCAAGAAGGTCGCGACTATTGTCGCGGGATTGACCGTGGCGATCCCCGTGAGCTTGGCAAGCCAAGCGAACGCAGGGAGTAACCTTTGCCCCTCCAAAACAGGTTTGTATCTACGAGGACAATAATTTCGTTGGCCTCATGGGATACCGACGCGCTGGCCTCGGCATTATGAATGTCAGTAGCAAAAATAATGACATTATGTCGTCATATGAAAACAAGTCAGGCACCAATGCGCGTTGGTACCATGATGCCGACGGCAAGGGTCGTTGCGTAACCATGCTCGCCTACCGGTCGGACAACGACATCAACACTTGGGATGATGATGAACTGACCTCGTGGGCAACGAACGGATCCTGCTAATAGCAAGAGGGGCGGCGCGCGTAGCTACCAGCACGCGCGCCGTCCCGCCTCATCACACAAAGGCAAGAATCATATGAATCCCACAGTCAGCGGGGAATCGCTGTCCAAAACGTTCATATCAGGCAGTACCCGAGTCCATGCGATCAACAACGTCAGCGTATCTTTCACCCATTCTGGAGTGCACCTCCTCATGGGAGAAAGCGGATCAGGAAAAAGCACCCTCATCAATCTCCTAGCTGGTCTGGATACCCCAGATTCGGGGTCCGTCTACGCAGAAGGCGTCACCGTATCTGATCAGAGCGAGGCGAACAGAGCCCGATTTCGATTACGCCACATCGCCGTCATCTTCCAGGACGACAACCTCATCGCTGAGTTGACCAATACCGAGAATATTGCGCTACCCCTGTGGGCGCAGGGCACATCGAAGTCCGATGCCACCGAAATCGCCCACGAAGCCATGCGAAAACTAGGAATCGAGTCATTGGGCAGACGCCACCCCGGCGAGGTCTCGGGTGGCCAACGGCAACGCGTCGGAGTTGCGCGAGCACTGGCCAGCGGGCAACACATCCTCCTTGCCGACGAACCAACTGGGGCGCTCGACTCCACGACGTCCGAAGGGCTCTTCGAGCTGCTGGGAAACCTCGCACACGACAACCAGATGTGCGTCATCGTGGCCACACACGATCCACTCGCCACGAAGCACTGCGACTCCGTCACTACCCTCTTGGACGGACAACTCGTCGCATGAACAGAAGACTAACGGCCCAGACATTCCACATCTGGACGCGAAACAAGCACCGTATCAATTTGTCATGTCCATTCGCAGTGGTGATTGCTTGCTTCATCGCCCTGTACCTGACGCTGTCATCCTTCGCCCTCACTGGTTCACAGAAAAGAATTAGTTATCTGGATGGTCATGACGCATCCATCACTATCAGCCAGACACAAACAACTCTGCGCCCTGCCCAGGGCACGGTAATCGATCGACTGAGAAAATCGGGGGCACGGAACATATCCGTCATCACCACTGGTTCCAGCTTCCAAATTGACGGCCTTCGTACCACCGGATTGTCGACAGGTTTCCACGATCGAATTCAATACATGGAATGGGCCTCGGGCTCACCCGCATCGCGATATCACCTGACCACTGGCCATTGGCCCTCCAGTCCGGGAGAAGTTGCCCTGTCCGAGCCTTTGGCCGCACGTCTCCACGACCCCAGTCGCATCCACGTCTTCTCCGACACCTCACGATTGCGGGTCGTGGGGACATTTCACGATGCCTACGCCACAGACGCTTTGGTGGCCATCGGCGCCGCGAGCGGTTGGAAATCCATGTCTGCCGCAGCATCCAAAGGATACCCGTCACTGTCGCCCATCGTGGAATACGTCTGGGATGGTCTGCCGCTCAGCACCGCCATACCCTTATTCAGCACGCTGTACGGGACTCCGACTGACTCACTTGTCACATCCAGCCGTGATGGAGCAAAGATCTCCGCAAGCCCCCAGGTATCGTTGGCCTCTCGAAGCCCCTATCTCGTGATGATCCCTTGCCTTTTGCTCACAGGTGCCGTCCAACTCACCGTGATGGCTAGGATCGCCACATCCATCCGCGCACAGCGGCAATCAATGCTGAAACTGGGGATCCCGCTATCAGCAACGCTCGCGTCCGCACTCGGCTCGGTCCTCGCCATCTGTCTGGCGGCATGGTCGGTAGGTGTATGTGGAGGCTGGATACTCGGAATGGCCCTTCGCAGATTCCTGGTGCCTCACCTACTCACACAACCCATCAGCCCACCGGTGTCGATCGCCCCATTAGCCATGACACTCCTGGCACTCACTGTCGCCATGAGTATCGCGGCCATTCCACTGACCGGCCCGCGGGCTGGTGGGCGAAACAGGACAACACCGCACCATGCCCGGTCGGCAACAACGCTACGGTGGGTCAGGCGAGTGGCTGGTGTCCTTCTCATTATCGGCGGACTACTCGCACTCCAAAACCGGACCCAACTCGACGACGTCATACATGGTGCCATCTTCGTCTCATCCGGAGCCGTCCTCCTCATGCCCGATCTCATTTCCGGAATCATCTCGGTCATCAAGCTTCCAACACCCGCTGGTCTGCTGGCCGTAAAGACGCTGCACTTCAACGATGCACGAATTCGGATCATGGGGTCAGCGTTGTGTCTATGCCTGGTGATCCCTGCCAGTGTCAACGTCATCATGACCTCATACCAGCAGTCAACGGCGGCGCTGAGCATGGCCCCACCGGACACCTTGATCCTGCAATCGCCAGATAGCAACCCCGTACCAAAAGACCTTCCCCGAAGCGTGCAGGCTGCGACCGGCATGAAGCGTGCCGTCAAGGTCGACATGCTCAGTGGCGAGATCACGTCGAACCATCACTCCGGAACCGCGCAGGCCGTCATGGTCGTATCATCCCCGGAAGACGCCGAACGAGTACTGAATATGAAGCTCACGACCGAGGAGCGAACACATCTCAATAACAGTTTCATGCTGTCATTTTCAGATGGCCCAGCAAAGACAATCCTCGCCCTAGACGATGGCCGCCGGGCCGCAATCCCATCCAGCCGGGTCGAGGTCAACCCGACATGGGCATACATCTATGGCGGCGTCATTGTGAAAGCGACCCTAGAACGAATCCGAGCCCAATCGATACCACACCAGTGGGTATACACGGGGGTCCAGAAAAGCGGCATCACTCAAGCCGTCAACTATGTCCACCGCCAAGGCCTCGATCCACAGCTACTCACCTACCACGTGGAACCGGAACCTCCTCAGATGCCGTTCGCTTGGTGGACGGTGTGCCTTACCCTCGTCATCATCGCAGCGGGTATCACCGCCAGCGTTTCCGCGTCATTGGGACACATTGCACGAAATCAGAGCCGGCAGCTACTCGCCATAGGACTCCCGAAACGGCTGGGGGCAATGATCCCCATCCTCGAGAGCATGCTTCTGGTCGGATTGTGCTCCGTCATCGCGAGCGTCCTGGCCATCGTTCCGGTCGTGGTCGGGCGAAGCCTGTCTGAGTCCTTCACATTATGGGTGCCGAAAGATTGGGTCATCCTGTGGTGTGCCGGGCTTGGACTACTGATTGTGTTGTCCCCTTTAGCAGGACTCCGCGCGATCAGGGCACGAGAGCGTACCGCCGATGCCCTGATCTAGCCCAAACACGGACATCGCCGCCGCGGTCTGATCCGTGGCGGCGATGGACGGTCAGTGAGCGTAATCCCCGCGGTAGTACTCAAAAGCCCAACCCGAGGCGGCCCAGATACCAATGCCCAGCCCGAGCAGAGAGATCCACCAGCCGAAGATCGGGCCGAGGCACATGATGGCGACAACGAGCGCGCACCAGAACGGCCAGATACTCTGTGGCGGGAAGAAACCGACCGGACCAGCCCCGTCGATCACCTCGGCATCCTTCTCGTCGGAGGGCCGAGGATTGATCTTCTTGGCGATGACCTGGACGTAGAAAAACACCATCAGGGCCATCGCCGCCGACAGCCCGAGCACCCAAGTGCCGGCCACTTCGTGTGCCGTGAACCAGTACACCGGGGTAACGACGAGGTAGAACAGGCCGAGCCCGCCAAATACCCAACGTTCCGGTTTCATCAGGCATCCTCCTTACCGGAGTGGACGAGTTCGCGCGGATTAGCTTCCCCAGTCTCGGGGGCCAGAGCGGCCTCCGGATGATTGATGTCGAAGGCCGGAGAGGTGGAGCGCACGCGGATCATCTTCGTGAAATTGTGGGCGGGCGGCGGGCATGAAGTAGCCCACTCGAGGGTACGGCCCCAACCCCACGGGTCAGCGACCTCGATATTCGGATCGTGACGAGTAATCCAGACGTTCCATGCGAACGGCAGCATCGAAATGGCCAGCAGGAAGGCGCCGAAGGTCGACACCTGGTTGAGTAAGGTGAATCCCTCCCATGCACCGTAGTCGGCAATACGACGCTGCATACCCTCAACACCAAGCCAGTGCTGAACGAGGAAGGTGGTGTGGAAACCGACGAACAGAGTCCAGAAGTGGATCTTGCCCCAGGTCTCGTTAAGCATGTGCCCAGTGATCTTCGGCCACCAATAGTAGAACCCGGCGAACATCGCGAAGACCACTGTGCCGAACAGCACATAGTGGAAATGGGCTACCACGAAGTAGGTGTCAGACACGTTGAAGTCCATCGGCGGGCTAGCGAGCATGACACCAGTGAGACCGCCGAACAGGAAGGTCGTCAAGAAGCCGATAGCAAAGAGCATCGGCGTGTCAAAGCTCAACGAGCCACCCCACATGGTGCCAATCCAGTTGAAAAACTTCACACCAGTCGGAACAGCGATCGTGAAGGTCATGAAGGAGAAGAACGGCAGGGAGACCGCGCCAGTCACGAACATGTGGTGGGCCCACACAGACACCGACAGACCACCGATAGCCAGGGTCGCGAATACCAGGCCGACATAGCCAAACACCGGCTTGCGACTGAACACTGGCAGCACCTCAGTGATGATGCCAAAGAACGGCAAGGCGATGACGTACACCTCCGGGTGCCCGAAGAACCAGAAGAGGTGCTGCCACAGGATCGGGCCACCATTCGCAGCGTCGAAGATATGGGCTCCCAGAGCCCGATCAGCCTCGAGAACGAGCAGACCAGCCGACAGGACTGGGAAGACGACCAGCACCATGATCGAGGTGATGAGGATATTCCAGGAGAAAATCGGCATCCGGAACATCGTCATGCCGGGGGTACGCATGAGAATGATCGTCGTCACAAAGTTGACAGCACCGAGGATGGACGACAAGCCAAGGAGGTACAGGCCCATCACCCACAGGTCCCCGCCGACTCCCGGTGAGTTGATGGCGTCCGATAGCGGCGCGTAGGCGAACCAACCAAAGCTGGCAGCACCACCAGGGGTGAGGAAGCCGCTACAGGCCATCAGGGAGCCGAAAAGGTACAGCCAGTACGCAAACTGGTTAATACGCGGGAACGCGACATCCGGGGCACCGATCTGAAGCGGCATGAAGAAGTTCGCGAACCCGGAAAACAGCGGGGTGGCAAACATCAGCAGCATGATCGTGCCGTGCATCGTGAAGAGCTGGTTGAAGGTCTCCTGGTGCATAAACTGCATACCTGGATATGCCAACTCGGCGCGAATAAGCAGGACAAGGATGCCGCCAAAGACGAAGAAAAACAGCGACGTACCAAAGTACAGCCGGCCGATTTTCTTATGGTCGGTGGTCGTCATGTAATCCCAAACGAGGGCACCAAAGCTGGCCTTGCGACGCTCCTGGCGAGTAATGGCAGGAGGTGCGGTCCGCTGAGCAATGGATGCGCTGGTCACTTCTTCTCCCCCTCATTTGATTCGGTGGTGGTGAGGGCAGCAACCGAGTTCGCAGGCTTGATCTCACCGGTGTCGCCCTGAGCTTTGAGCTGCTGAAGGTGCTTGTTGTAGTCCTCGACCGACACCACGTGCACCTTGAAGATCATATTTGCGTGATAGGTACCACACAGCTCGGCGCACTTACCGTCGTAAACACCGATCCTCGTCGGAGTGAGGTCAAACTGGTTAGGATGGCCCGGAATGACGTCCATCTTGAAGTAGAAGGCCGGCACCCAGAACGAGTGGATAACATCAGCGGACTTGAGGCGGAAGCGCACTGACTGGCTCACCGGAAGGTACAGATTCGGAATCTTCTCGATAGTGCCAACCTCATGGGTGACAACACCACCGGCGTCAGGATTGTTGGCCTCCATATAGTTAAAAGTCCACGACCACTTCTGGCCGACAACATTAACGACATGTTGAGGGTCAGGGTTCTTGTCGAGCACCTTGTTCTCGGTACGAACGGTATAGAAGAACAGCACGCCGATCACAAGGAAAGGAACGATGGTGTAGAGCACTTCAAGCGGAAGGTGATACCGAGACTGGCGCGGAATCGCCGGGTCACCGTCCTTACGACGGAACTTGAAAGCGGCAAATCCGATGAGCCCCCATACGAATACGCCGATGACAAGCGCCGCAACCCAGGCGCCAATCCACATATTGCCCATGTGCACGGCGCGATCGGACGCCGGATCGACAAGACCGAGACGAGCTGCGCGCCCGGGGCCAGTACTGCCGCAGCCGCTGAGGGGCACCACCGCTATCGCTGCGGCACAGACGCCGCCGACTTTTCCGGCAGCACGCCTGCCACTTCGGGGCACGTTCCGGTCAAGGTCGTGTCGCCAGCTGACTCTGCGTCCCACGGTTCACCCTCCCCATTGCAAGCCCGCCCCCGACCCGACGATGGGAACAGGTAACTGTTGTGTCCGTCACATTGAACAATAGCGAAAATAAGGCGCTTCGTCCGCCCAGTAGGACTGACGAAACGCCTTAATGACTCCAACGAGCCTGCTCGGGAAGAGTTCCCGATCCTCAGAACCAGCTCAGTGGAAAGAGTCCCCACAAGCGCAGGTGCTAGTCGCGTTAGG
>ERZ1031332.30-NODE-30-length-14036-cov-30.356126_pt1 | contig 14036 bp, 10 predicted proteins | sample MGYA00518210_ERZ1031332 | MGnify/ENA primary metagenome ERZ1031332 (study PRJEB33718, sample SAMN03159842) | human skin metagenome | collected 2014-02-25 | study: EMG produced TPA metagenomics assembly of the PRJNA266117 data set (Human skin bacterial metagenome... | reverse complement strand
CGAGATCCTCTCTGGTCTCGTGGGCTCGGAGATGTGTATAAGAGACAGGGTCAGCATCCTTGACCAGTGCCTGCTCGTCAAGCCGGGGTGCGTCGAGTGGGTGCGTGAGGATGGCAGGCATATCGCCTTCGCGGTGGAGGCTGCACCGACAGCAGTCCTGCCGACGACCAATCAGCTGCCCAATCCGGCAGAGGAAGACGAAAAGCCTGTCGAACAGTGGCGAGCTCAGGGTGAGAATCTGTGGCTCAGCCGGGTCTCTGCTTCCCAACTTCCGGAGTTCCTTCGCGATCCGGCCACATCAAAATGGGTGTGGGTGATCTCGGACAACCGGGGAGGTCGATGGGTTTTCACTGAAGGTGGCGCATGGGTGTGCAGCGGATCTTCGCAAAGAGACGTCGTGCATACCGTGCGGGAAGGCGATCGCGTGACCGCGATGGAAACGTCGTGGGGTCACAAGATCACCGTGTCGTATGGCGGCGCCAGAGTGGTGTCGGCTATTTCCAGTGATGGCCGTTGTGTCCGGTACTCCTATGATGACGAAAATCGACTCGTCCAGGTAGACGGGCCTGACGGTTCACGGCGTTACGAGTGGGATGACACACTCATCACGACCGTGGTGGATGCATGTGGCAACGCGGAATGCATCAACAGTTATGACGGCCGGGGCCGGATCACGTCCCAACAAGCCGCTAACGGTCGTACTGTCCATTTCAGGTATCTGCCTGGGGGCGTCACCGCCGCCAGCGATGCGGATGGCACCAATGCCAATACCTGGATATGTGATCCTCACGGTCGCACCACAGGTGTGGTCGACGCCCATGGTGGCCAGGTTTCGATGACCTACGATTCCTTCGGCAATATGGTGCGTTGCGTCGATCGGGCTGGAAACGTTACCTCACACCGCTATGACCAGCGAGGGAGACTGACGCACACGGACCTTCCTACTGGAGGCACGATTGACTGTTCGTGGGATGATCTGGACCGGCTTGTGAGCACAACCCTGGCCAATGGCGCCCAGACCACCTTCGAGTATGACGGCACCGAGCGTGATCCAGTGCGCGTCACGGATCCGTGCGGTGGCGTCACCGTTGCGGAGTGGAAGGATGGATTGCTTCTGCGCGCCACGAATCCTGTCGGGGTGAGCCTGAGGTTTTCCTATGACCATCATGCAGAATTGGTGCGCGTCGAGGATGCCCATGGGGAGGCTTCCCGCCTCATCCGTGACGAGGCGGGACGGATCGTCGAAACGATCTCGCCGGGTGGCGCCACGACGCGGTTCAGCTACGACGACGCTGGCCGCCTGGCTGCCGTGGTCACACCGGATGGCGCGACATGGGAGCATCGTTATGATGTGGCCGGTCATCTGATCGAGTTGGTTGCCCCCGATAGTGGGGTCACAAAGTGGGAGTATCACCCAGACGGCCAGATCTCCAGGGTCATCGATCCTCTCGGGCGCGTCATTGAACACTCCTACGACCACTTGGGGAACCTGGCGGGCATGCAGCTCCCCGACGGCAGCGCTTGGAGCTTCATCCATGACGCGCTATCGCGGTTGACGCAGGTGGTGGCACCGGACGAGGCCAGGTGGACGTATGCCTATGACGTTGATGGCAATCTTTCCGGCGTCACTGATCCAGCCGGTTTCGCCAGGCCAGGGTCTTTACTGACGGTCTCACTGCCAGCACCGCCTCGGATAGTCACGGGCACCAACTCCACCGCGTCGATGCCGATCCCTACGGTCTTACTACTGCCGTCACCGATGTCACTGGCGCCCAGCAGATCGTCACGCGTGATTTGTGTGGCCGACCGGTTGAGTTTCAGGACGAGTCTGGCGCGGTGACTCATGTGGAGCGCGATCTAGCGGGCCGCATTGTGGCCCTCGTCAGCCCCACCGGGCTGCGCACGAGTTACAGCTATGACGCGTGTGGGAGGATGGTTGATGTCACCGATCCCGCAGGCCGCGTAACGCGCTATTCCTACACCTCAGATTTCCAGGTGGCGACAGTAACTTATCCAACTGGCGAGACCGCGCGCTACGAGTATGACGCCATGGGACGTGTTGTGCTCAGTCATGTTCCTGGCGCTGGAGTGAGCCAGTACCGATATGACCCATGCGGCAGACTCGTGTTCAGTTGCGATCTAGTGTACGGACAGCGTCACTTCAGTTACGACCTTGCCGGCCAACTGGTGGCAGCGACTAACCCGGCTGGTGGCGTCTCACGGTACGGCTACGATCGGTGTGGCCGACTCGTCACCCGCACCGATCCGGGTGGTGGCCTCACCACGTATCAGTACAACGAGTGCGGGCAGATGATCGCCGCCACCGACCCACTGGGGCGAGTCACCGAATATACCTGGGACAAGTCCGGAACCCTGGCCGCCATCACCCGCCCGGATGGCACGGTTGTCAGCCGTCGTCTTGGCCCTAAAGGCGTCGAGGAATACATTGATGACCAGCTGGTCAGTCGTATCCTCATCACGCCGACCACCCGCACGGTCACTATTGATGACTACACCGATCCTGCTTTCCCGTGGCGCCACCTGTTGGGGTACGACCCTCGTGGGCTGCTCTTGACCCACAGCGTCGCCCCCGTGCCGGGAGACGAATCGATTGTGGACGAGGGGCCACTCACCTCGTCCGAACAATGGTGGTACGACGCCGAGGGGCGTCGTGTACGTCATCTCACGTTGACTGGTGATTCTATCGATTACGCATACACCAACACCGGTGTATTGGGGTCGATTCGCCACTCTCGATTGGGTGAGGTGAGCTTGGAATGGGACGCGGTCGGTCGTCTCGCGAAGCTAGGTAGTCCTCTGGATCAACAGCAGTGGGGGTATACTGATGGTTTCGTCACTAGCCACACCTCCTCCCGCGGGTCCACGACCATCAGTCGCGACGAGATGGGCCGAGTACTCCGGGTGAGCGCACCATACGGGGATTTCCGGTACGGGTATGACGATTCCGGCTCGCTCACGTCCGCCGACGGCCTTGATGGATCGAGCCGCCGATGGGTTTATGACACGGCGGGACGGCTCGTCACCACGACGTGTCAGGACGCCGGCACCAGTCAAACCTGTCACTACGACTACGACCTCGCCGGCGAACTCGTCAGCACGGTGACGCAATTGGGGCCTGGTGACAGCACAGTAGAGACGCACTACCGATACGACCCATGCGGCCGACGAATCGAGGCTGCATCCTCGGCTGGGATGCGCGAGGAGTTCAGGTGGGATTCACGGGGCTGGCTGGCGGGAGTGATGACCTTCCGAGCAGGTCGCTCACACGAATTTGCCACACATGTCGACGCTTTCGGATGTCTGACCGACGTATCCGGTCCTGCCGGACGAACCCCGATTGCGTGGGATCTTGCGACCGGTGAACCTCAGCTAGTCCAGGTTGGCGGCATACCAGCGCTGCCACTTCCCGACGGCAGTGTTCTGACACCAGTGAGCGCAGACAGCGATCAGGATGAGCCGTGGCGTCGCCCAGCCACCGATCCCCTCGACCCGTATACGTTGATCCAAGAACACCTGACGGCGGGCATCAGTATGACGGGAGGTCATCTTGGTGTAGCTGGTTTGGCATGGATGGGAGCGCGCGTTTATGACTCCACCACGGCGAGTTTCCTGACCATTGACCCGCTTGCGGCGCCACCAGGATCCTTGTGGGAGGCCGCCAGCTACGGTTACGCCGCCACCAATCCCCTTGCGCTAGCCGATCCATTAGGCCTCAGACCCGTCACTGATGCCCAGATGCGCCAATTCGCTAGCACTATTGACACCCGAAACCTGTGGGACCGCCACATCCGCAACGTGTTCTCGTGGGAGACCCTCGGGGGTGTTGCTCTGGCCACCGCCGGAGGACTCCTGATGTGTTTTGGGGCTGAGGTGCCCGGGGCGATGCTGATCGGCGCCGGAGGCGACATGGTTTTCCAGCAAGTCGTACGCGGCCACGTCGACTATGGAGAGGTTGCCTTGTCCGGAGCGTTGGCACCTACGGGAGGCTCGGGACTCAGCGAAATCGCAGGTCTCGGAACTCGAACTCTCCTCACCCGCGGGATAGAAGCCGGCACAACCCAAGGCTACGTGATGGGCAACTACCACTGGGTAACATCACCCGGGCCCCACAACGCCGAAACCTACCTAGAGCAAGTAGGCGGAGAAACACTCAGCGGCGCCGCCTTCGGAGGCATCACCGCCACGATAGGAGGAAAAACATACGACGCCCTCCCAGACTCAATACCCACCGGACATTTTGGACCCCATAACACGATACTCCGCGTTGGTAAACAGCCCGAGACGTTCATTCGAAAATACCAAAGAAACGGCAAACTGGACTTCGGACAGGCAACCTCATTCCGTGGAGCCACATTCAAAAGCAAAATCGCCATAAAACCCATCACAACCTACCGTAGCTGGAGTGACCCAGACTACGAGGTCGGCGGCTACGTGTCCCGGACACGACCAGCGGGACCCCTCCAAACCCAACTCGACCTAGCACTGGCCCCACAATGGGGCAACAAGGCCAATCACATCTCCGAATACGAGATACCACAATTCGCGCCATTCTACGAAGGTGCAGCCGGAGTGCAACCCGTCAAAGCCATCGAAGACTCAGACACCTTAGGCCAATTGCCCGGAGGCGGAAACCAAATACTCATCACCGACAAGCAGGTACTAGACCGATGGAAATCCAAGAAGTAGAACGTCCCTTTCGAGAAATCGATATATCCCAAGTAGGACCCATTATTATAAACAGCTTGACACAGATAAATCTGGACACCGGATGCATAGGAAAGCCAGGAGACCTGTTTTTCTCTCCAATCAAGTATGACTATATTCCAAACACTCGACTTACGATAACGATGTCGGAGCCATTTATTCTAGATATAAAAAAGCCGCAATACGCAATACAAGCCGTTTGGTTCGTGCGGGTCTACGCCGCTGGTCCTATATCCCACTACGCCATGCATGAAGGACAGAAGAGAAGCGAAATAACAGGAATCCACTACGTGGACATAGGGGATTATACAAAGCGGAGCCTCTTTAATGGCTGGTCGTGGGCGTTCAGTCATGAGCCTATAGAGCCTAGTTGGTGGCACCACCTCATTCCTGATAAATGGCTTTATTAGCATATAGTCGACACACTCAATGAAACAGTGCTGCTCTCTCACTGGATTGGTAACGCCGAAAGTGAAATGGTTTTCCAGCAGATTACACACGGCCACGTCGACTACGGAGAGGCTGTCTTATCGGGAGTCCTGGAACCCATCGCAGGCCCCATATCCGGCAAAATCGCAGGTCCCGGAACTCAAACTCTCCTCTCCCGCGGGATAGAAGCCGGCAACCCAAGGCTACGTGATGGGCAACTACCACTGGATAACATCACCCGGGCCCCACAACGCCGAAACCTACCTAGAGCAAGTAGGCGGAGAAACACTCAGCGGCGCCGCCTTCGGAGGCATCACCGCCACGATAGGAGGAAAAACATACGACACACTCCCAGACTCAATACCCACCGGACACTTCGGACCCCATAACACAACCCTTGGAGTTAGGAAAGAGCCAACAACCTTCCTCGCACGATACCACAGAAATGGCCAGTTAAACCTAAGTCAGGCAACATCATTCCGTGGAGCCACATTCAAAAGCAAGATCGCCATAAAACCCATCACAACCTACCGTAGCTGGAGTAATCCAGACTACGAGGTCGGCAGCTACGTGTCCCGGACACGACCAGCAGGACCCCTCCAAACTCAACTCGACTTGGCACTTGCCCCCCAATGGAGGAATACTGCTGAAAATGTAACAAAACTCGAAATACCTCGATTCGCGCCGTTCTACGAAGGTGCAGCCGGAGTGCAACCCGCCAAAGCCATCGAAGACTCAGACACCTTAGGCCAATTACCCGGAGGCGGAAACCAAATACTCATCACCGACGAACAGGTGAAAAATCAATGGAAAACGAAGAAATAGAAGCACCGTACAGAATCATTAGCCTTTCAGAAATCGGACCGCTCGTTATAGGCAAATGGTCCGAAATTTATGTCGATTCTAAATGCATCGGCAAGCCAGGAGATCTGTTATTTAAGCCATCCGAATATGACTACATTCCGGATACACACCTGAAAATTCAAATAATCGAGCCATTCCTCTTGAATATCCTAAAACCGATTTACGCAATACAGTCAGTAGAATTTGTGCGCATCTACAGCACTGAAACCATATCCTACACCCGCATAAATCATGCGGATGACACAAGCAGGATAACTGGATCAAACTATGTTGACATATTCGACTACACGAATCGCACTATCCTTAATGCTTGGTCGTGGGCCTTCAGCCACGAACCCGTCGAACCCAAATGGTGGCACCACATCGTCCCCAAAACATGGCTACGCTAGCCGCAGTCACACACCACGCGACGAGTCACTACTCCCCTACTGAGACCAACCTTGACCTGCCGGAAGTCACAACAGCTACAAGAGACGCTGCACCATCCACCCACAAAAATCCCGAATCCGGAATATACTACTGCGAGGGCATAGTCGACGAGCAACCCGTTAAAGCCATCGAAGACTCAGACACCTTGGCCCGATTGCCCGGAGGCGGAAATCAAATACTTATCATCGACGAACAGGTGAAAAATCAATGGAAAACGAAGAAATAGAAGCACCGTACAGAATCATTAGCCTTTCAGAAATCGGACCGCTCGTTATAGGCAAATGGTCCGAAATTTATGTCGATTCTAAATGCATCGGCAAGCCAGGAGATCTGTTATTTAAGCCATCCGAATATGACTACATTCCGGATACACACCTGAAAATTCAAATAATCGAGCCATTCCTCTTGAATATCCTAAAACCGATTTACGCAATACAGTCAGTAGAATTTGTGCGCATCTACAGCACTGAAACCATATCCTACACCCGCATAAATCATGCGGATGACACAAGCAGGATAACTGGATCAAACTATGTTGACATATTCGACTACACGAATCGCACTATCCTTAATGCTTGGTCGTGGGCCTTCAGCCACGAACCCGTCGAACCCAAATGGTGGCACCACATCGTCCCCAAAACGTGGCTACGCTAGCAGTAAACCAAACATCAAGCAGCGAAAGGAAACTTCGAAAGCCGCGAGAAAAGCAAGATCCACCAGAAAATCGCAACAGGGCACGTCAACTACGCAGAGAATACCCTGTTAGATCCGCTATCACTGGTGGACGAACCCGAACCCTACTCACCTGCGGCATAGAAGCCGACACAACTCAACGATTCATCACAGGGAATTACCACAGACCACACCGGGGCGAGCACCGCCCCGGGTGCGCACCTATCTTGGATTGGGTTTCTCGTTAAACCCTGAAGTGTTCGTCGAATTTGCATTCCACGGGTCCCCGATGTAACGACCATCCTGCATATAAGGTTGGTTGCCCCCGGAATTCATCGATTCCCCATACTGGTGACCGTTCTGACCCGGAGCCTGCCATTCTTGGGGCTGCGGCTGCCCGTATCCCGGGTACTGCGCGGTCGCAGTTGCCCCGCCAGACTTCGCCCGCTTTTTCTTCGCACGTCGCTTATTACCAAAGTAGGAGGCAATACCCGCAATGAGGCCAATGATCCCCCCTCTGATGCCATGTCTCCCGAAGCCCTTCCAGAATGACGGTCCCGCCGTCGCAGCACCGGTAGGTCGCTCGCCCACAGCCTTCAATCCTGATGTAGAGTCCTTGATATCGGTCCACGTGACAGTATTGCCGTCAACACTGCTTGAACCCGAGTGGCTGATCACCTTACCAGGGAACGTCACCGAGACTTTAAAGGCACCTACCTTGATTTTATCAAGCCGAGCATCCTCGAAAAACTTCCTACCAATAGATAGTGACACCTTGTCCGCATCAAAAGTCAATCCCAATCCAGCGCCCCGCGCGTCATCTGCAGTGGTGGTCATCGTGAATTTGCAGCCAACGTATTCCTTGTCCTCGACGAACTCAGCTTTTACGCCGTGTTGCTTTTCGGAGGCAGACACATCGAACGTCTTGTCGCAATCGGAGAAATCTGAGGGTTTCTTCCCTGCCTCCTCTAGATCTGCTCTAGAGACACCGTAAACGAACGTGGAGCGGACGTGATCCTCATCTCTAATCTCCATACCGTAGTTGAATTTCGCAGCGCCCATGACAACAGGAGCAAGCAGAACCACCAAACAGCACCTCACCGGGCGCGGCAGATTGAACATAGCCCATATTAAATCATGAACGGGAGACCTGTGCCTTCAGGTTTGAGCGTGGCGCTCACGGCCCAACCTGGCGAGCCGCCGACATCAGTGATGGCAGTCTCATGACGTGCGAAGTGGCGATGACGCAGTTCCTCGACTGCACGAGGATATGCCAACCGGCAGTCAAGGAGAACTCCTCGATATAACACAATTCAAGATACCGCACAGAGCCTCGTACGAACTTGCGTCACATCTTGGCCGCAATCCCCCAGCCACTACGGAATCAGGTTCGGCCAGCTTCCCACAATCGCCACGGCTTCTCAGATCAATACCAACAACAATGCCCGTGGGAACCTTTCCCAAAGACCACTAACTTCATTTTCAACAGACGCCGTCACGATCCACCGGCAACAATGGTAATCGGGCTCTCCTGCACCTGATAATTCCCGATCTCTGCACCGATGCTGCACGAAGCCGGATGCAGAGCACTCACGTCGTGACCGTCCGGGGTAATAGACACTGCACCCGAACAACGATCCGTGAGCCGAACGTTCTCCAACTTACCTCCTGTGATGTCGGTGAGGATGCTCGTCGGATTTGAGCTGAAAGGCGTGGTGTAGATCGGCGTCATCTCATTTTCACCACCCGGCCAGGTGCCCAAGATCGTCACCGGGATCGCGGATCCTTCCTTGACCCGCGGGGGTATCTTGATCCGCATCGTTTGCAACCGTTGCAAAGAGTACGCAGTTGAGGTAACAGCGTCATTGTTCAGTGCCTTGTCGGTAGCTTGCTGCTGATTTTGCAGCCAAGTCTGCAGGTTTGCCTGATTGCTGATCGCCGCTTCCGTCGCTGGGAATTTCGCCGTGACGGTCACCGGCTCCTCCTGTGGGAGAGTCTTCAGCGTGATCGTCCACCCACATTTGGCATCAATCGAAGTGAGCGCCGGACTATGCGGCACAACTTTGGCAGTGCCATCCCACGTAGCATCAGGGCAGGAACGGGCCGACGTGACCACCTCGAGGACGTCTCCGCTCAGCGGCTGCTTGATAGTGCGATAGGTGAGGGAGTATTTCAATGTTCCCTTGTTGACCGTCGCCGCCGGGTGTCTCGGCAGACGTACATCCAGCAGGTCCCCGTCATAATCAGCATCTGGCACTAGCAGGACTCCCAGCCGGGACTTACGGATCTGCCCCGTCCAGTGGCTGTACAGGGTGCGCAGATCATTATTACGCCCAGCCACGATTAAACAGTAAAGGCGAGTCCGGAAGGGCCAGCACTCGTGCCAAGACCTGACTGTCGTCGGCAACCAGGTGCGCATCATCGATCAGGACGATGCATGGCTCGGGGGCAGCGCTCTGAGTTTCCACCACGTCCACGAGTTGCTCGGGGGACATAACGCCAGGCAGCATCTAGATTCACAAGTGCGGGGTTATCTACCATCTGTGTTGTGTCTGTATTGTGAGAGTGTTGTGTATGTAATGTGAGGTTTCCGTGTCTGATACGAGTGGCGTGGGTGATTACCAAAATCCCGTCAAGTTTGATTTCGCGGTTCCGGCGAACCTGACCGGTGGGGCCCGGCTGATTCATGGAGCAAATCGGGGGGTTGATGCCCGCGTCGGCGCTGGAAGCACTGTACGAGCACTTCTGCGCGAGTTGCCAGTATGGATCATTGACTGTGGGGGGCTTGTTTGGCCAGTACCAGCGGTGGATGGGCCTCAACGACGCTGATGTGGCGTGGTTGGAGGCAGTGGGCCGTGCATTTGCTGCCGCTGGCGGCTCCGGATCGGTGATATTGGCCGATGTGGCGTTGGAGGCCGGGTTGCGGGCCGCTGGGGTGAGTGTGACGCGGGCAGATATTCAGGTGTCCTCGCCCACCTTGAGTGGGATTGATCCTGCCACTGGTTACATCGAGGACCCGGTGAACTCGGCAACCGGGAACTTCGTGCTCCCGGAAACGGATGTGGTCTTTGGCGGGCCGAGCCAGGGGCTGGCGATCTCCCGGATGTATAACTCGACGCTGGCTGCCGCCTACGATGAGCCCGAGGCGTGTGGGGTGTTAGGGCCTGGCTGGTCGACCATTCTGGATCAGCGTTTGATCGTCACTGATGAGCAGGCGCGTTGGGTGCGCGATGACGGCCGCGAGATCGTTTTCCCGCTCACGGGCCGCAATGGCGCCAGCGGCTCCCCCACTGCTGAGGGCTGCCACACTGTCGAAGGACCATGGCGGGCCGCCCAAGACAATGTGTGGATTTCACGCGGCGATGCTGCTGATCTAGCTGGTGTTCAGGGCGCTACCGTGGCTGGGCCCGTGTGGATCGTTGCCGACAACACTGGTAGCCGGCTGATCTTCACCGCTGAGGGCGCCTGGGTGGGTTCGACCTCCGGAGCGGGTGATGGGGTGTGGATCGAACGCCATGATGGCGTGATCACTTCTATGCACTCCGAGTGGGGCCGGTCGGTGGATCTGTTCTACGCGCAGGGCCGTCTGGCTAAGGCCGTGGCCAGTGATGGTCGTAGCGTAAGCTATGCCTACGATTCCCAGGGTCGACTGGTAGAGGTAACCCGTCCTGACGGGGTTCACCACTACCAGTGGGACGGCTGGCTACTCAGCCAGGTTATCGATGCGTCTGGTGTGGCCCAGTGCGTCAACACCTTCGATGCGCTCGGCCGGATCCGCACCCAGCGCGATGCCACAGGACACCTAACACGGTTCACGTATCTTCCTGGTGGGGTAACCGTCGCCGATGACGGGCAGGGTCACCATTCCAATACGTGGATTAGTGATGCCCGGGGCCGTACCGTCGGGATCATTGATGCTGACGGGCAGCGCACTTCTATGCGGTATGACCGCTATGGCAACCTTGTGGGGGCTACTGATCGAGCGGGCAAGGTTATCCGTCACACCTATAACGAGCGGGGACATCGCACCCGCACCACACTGCCCACTGGCGGGGTCATTGAGTACGGCTGGGATGAGGCTGACCGGCTCACCACCATCTCAACCGCCGGCACACTCCGGGCACGCCTGGACTACGACGGCACGCAACTCACCCCGGTGCGCCTCGCCGATCCCCACGGCACTACGGTAACGATGTCGTGGGATCGGGGCCTACTACGCCACCTAACCGACGCTACTGGCGCCAACATCAGTGTCGACTATGACAAATATGGCCAGATCATGGCCATCACGAACGGGGTCGGTGCCACATGGCAGATCAGCCACGATGAGGCCGGACAGATCAGCCAGATCCTCACTCCGCTGGGGTACCGCACCGAAATGACCCATGACCAGGCAGGCCGCCTGGTCGAGCGTATCGATCCGGACGGGGCCTGTTGGAGCTACGACTACGACGAGGCCGGACACCTTGAGACAGCCACAGCCCCTGATGGTGGACGCACCCGCTACACCTGGGGCCCTGATGGCCAGATCACCACGATCACTGACCCAACCGGCGCCACGACGACACTGGCGCATGACGAGGTGGGGGATCTGGCGGGGATCGGTCTACCCGACGGGGGCCAGCTGGGGATTCCTGCGTGACGCGATGGCCCGGCTGTGCGGAGTGAAGGACCCGGATGGGGCCCACTGGCGCGCCTCCTACAACATCATCGGAGAACTGACCTCGCTCACCGATCCCCCCGGGGTGAGTCTGCACGCCACTACTACCGCCCACCAGGCTCAGGTCACGAACGCCGCGGGTCGGGTGATAGCCGCCGATCAGTTCGATGATTATGGGCGCATCGTCTCACGCACCGATGTTTTCGGTGCCACCAGCAGCATCGACTACAACACAGCCGGTCTGCCAGCCGTGCTTACTGACCCCCTCGGTGCACCCACCCGGTTCGACTATGACCAGGTAGGACACCTGTCCGCCATCACGAGCCCCACCGGGCTGCAAGAGCGCTACTCCTACGACGCAGCTGGGCGCTTGGCTAGCACAACCGATCCGACCGGCGCGGTTACCCGCTACCTTTACGATGCCGATTCCCGACTAACTGGCATCATCGACCCCACCGGGGTTGCCACCGAGTACAGCTGGGACCCTGTGGGTCGGCTCGTCGAAACGCGTGCCGGCGAGGTCGTCACCTTTACCGCTGACTATGACGTGTGCGGACGACCCACGCGCACCTGGGATCCGGTCACCGGAACCCGGAACTTCCGTTACAACACCGCTGGCCGCCTCATCACGGCAGTCGATGCTGCCGGCCAAGTCCACCGCTACACCTGGGACAAACGCGGACGACTGGTCACCACCACCAACGCCGCCGCGCTGACCACCTATCGATACAACCAGCTCGACCAGATCGTCGAATCCACCGATCCCGCCGGCGGAACCCACCGTTACACCTGGAACCCGGCCGGGCGTCTCACCAGCCACACCGGCCCTGATGGCATCACGACCAGCTACGACACGCGCGGCGGGACAGAAACAGTCACCATTGACGGTCAGGTTTCTACCCGCAAGTGGTGGGACCTAGAGGCTCGCCAGCTTCACATCGACGACCACACCGACCCTGCGGCCCCTCTGCACCACACCATCAGTGTCGATGCGCGCGGGCTTGTTTGCGACCACACCACCACTGACGGTGACGGTAAGGTCATCAGCCGCCACCGCTGGGATTGGGATGGTGAGGGTCGTCTGACCCGCGCCGACGACACGCGCGCCACCGTGTCATATACCTACCGGGGTGATGGGCTACCCACCCGTATTACTCATTCCGCCTTAGGCGCGGCGAGTCTGGCGTGGGATAGTGCCGGGCGACTCACCGACGTCACCACCCCCGACCATCACGACCACTGGGGATCATGATGGCGGCCTGGTGTGTGGGTATGTCCACGATGGGCGCGTCACGCGTGTCGCCCGTGATGCTCAGGGGCGGGTTACCGGGATAGAGGGGCCATCAGGGCGTTGGAGTTACGGCTACAACGAGGCTGGGTCACTCATCAGCGCGACCGGGCCCCGCACACAACATAACTGGACTCACGACGCCTATGGCCGGCTCACCAGCCACGCCACATCCGGAACCGACACCACCTTCGCCTGGGACCAGGAAGGCCACCTGGCGCAGACGTGTACGCGTGCACACGGGCATGCCACTGCCACCCAGTATCGCTATGACGCAGCGGGACGGCGCGTCAGTGCGACCAGCTCAGACGGCCAGGAGGAGCGTTACTCCTGGGATGGACGGGGTTGGCTGTCTGACATCACCACCGACGCCACGACCGTATCGACTCACGTCGATGCATTGGGGCGCGCCAGTCGTATCACCACTAAGGGCCAGCAGGTACGAGTGGACTGGGACCTCGTGACCGGAGCCCCCACCTCGATTGATGGTCGTCCTGTGCTTCCCCTGCCCGGAGGACGCATCCTCGGTGCCACACCCATCGGCGATACCAACCTATGGCGTGAGGTCATGCCCACCGACCCTGACAACCCCTACCAACCAACGACGGTCGCTATTGAGGGTGTCCCCGAGACGATCAGGATGGCCGGGAACGCGCTAGTGGTTGATGGTCACCCTTGGTGGGAGCGCGCCTCTACGACCCAACTACCACCACCTTTTTGTCTCCTGACCCGTTAACCCCGCCCGCCGGCGCGCTATGGGCCAACAACCCCTACGACTACGCCAACAACAACCCCCTCACCCTCACCGATCCTCTCGGGGACCCACCCCGTCACCGACGATCAACTAGCCGGCCTGACCCACCCCATCGGCACACTCGCACACTACGTCGCCAACTCCGTCAGCACACTCGTGCATCACATCACCGATCCGATCAGCCACTGGTGGACCGCCCACAAAGACCGGATCCT
>ERZ1031332.23-NODE-23-length-24884-cov-27.780821_pt1 | contig 24884 bp, 20 predicted proteins | sample MGYA00518210_ERZ1031332 | MGnify/ENA primary metagenome ERZ1031332 (study PRJEB33718, sample SAMN03159842) | human skin metagenome | collected 2014-02-25 | study: EMG produced TPA metagenomics assembly of the PRJNA266117 data set (Human skin bacterial metagenome... | reverse complement strand
CCCCACCGGCATGAAGTGGTCCTTCGTGCCTAAGGACAATCCCAACCCGACCTACCTCGTTGTCAACGGCGACGAGTCTGAGCCGGGCACGTGCAAGGACATGCCGCTCATGATGGCCTCCCCGCACACCCTCGTCGAGGGCGTCATCATTGCCTCCTACGCCATCAAGGCCAAGATGGCCTTCATCTACATCCGCGGTGAGGTGCTGCACGTCGTCCGACGCGTGCAGCAGGCCGTGCGGGAGGCCTACTCGGCTGGTTACATTGGCAAAAACATCCTCGGTTCCGGGTACGACCTTGACGTTGTCGTCCATGCCGGCGCAGGCGCCTACATCTGTGGCGAGGAGACGGCTCTGCTGGATTCCTTGGAGGGGCGTCGTGGTCAGCCTCGTCTGCGCCCGCCTTTCCCGGCCGTTGCCGGCCTGTACGCCAGTCCGACGGTCATTAACAACGTCGAGTCCATCTCGACGGTGCCGTCGATCCTGCGCAACGGCAAGGAATGGTTCAAGTCCATGGGCACCGAGAAGTCCGATGGTTTCACCATCTACTCTTTGTCTGGGCACTTGGCTCACCCTGGGCAGTATGAGGCCCCGATGGGCACTACGCTGCGTCAGCTCCTCGACATCTCCGGTGGCATGCGACAGGGACATGAACTGAAGTTCTTCACCCCCGGTGGTTCCTCGACCCCGATCCTGACCAAGGACGACATCGACCTCCCGCTCGACTACGAGGGGATGGCTGGGGCCAAGACGATGCTCGGCACGAAAGCTCTGCAGTGCTTCGACGAGACGACCTCGGTGGTTCGCGTCACGTTGCGGTGGTTGGAGTTTTACAAGCACGAATCCTGCGGTAAATGCACCCCGTGCCGTGAGGGCACCTGGTGGGTTGTCCAGATGTTGCGTCGCATCGAGGCTGGTGAGGGCCAAGAGGGTGACGTCGACAAGTTGATGGACATTGCCGACAATATCGGTGGCCGTTCTTTCTGCGCTTTGGCCGACGGTGCCGTGGGCTGTTTGCGCGGGGCTATTGGCCACTTCCGTGACGAGTTCGAAGCTGGATGTCGGGGGATTCCCGCTTGGCAGTATCTGCCCTATGAGCGCAGCTCGATCTTCAACGACGCCGATCGCCGAGTCCTGGAGGGGGCCGGAGCATGAGCGAAAACAAGCCCGTCGAACTCGTGACGTGCACCATCGACGGTCAGCAGGTGAGCGTACCCAAGGGGACCCTCATTATTCGCGCTGCCGAATCCATCGGCACCGCTATCCCACGGTTCTGTGATCATCCGCTGCTTGACCCGGCCGGTGCCTGCCGAGAGTGCCTTGTCGAGATCCCCGACGCTGGTAACGGTCGTGGGTTCCCCAAGCCACAGCCCTCCTGCACCATGCCGGTCGCTGAGGGGATGGTCGTCAAGACTCAGGTCAGCTCCGAGATGGCTCGCAAAGCCCAGAAGGGCATGCTGGAGTTCCTCCTCATTAACCACCCGCTGGACTGCCCGATCTGCGACAAGGGCGGCGAGTGCCCCCTGCAGAACCAGGCGATGGCTAACGGACGTGGTGAGTCTCGCTATGACGGGGTCAAGCGCACCTATCCCAAGCCGATCAATATCTCGGCCCAGGTGCTGCTAGACCGCGAGCGCTGCGTGCTGTGTCAGCGTTGTACGCGGTTCGCTGACCAGATCGCCGGAGATCCTTTCATCAACCTGCAGGAGCGCGGTGCCGTCTCCCAGATTGGTGCTTACCAGGGTGACGACTTCAACTCTTACTTCTCCGGTAACGTCATCCAGATCTGCCCGGTAGGGGCTCTTACCAGCGCCGAGTACCGCTTCCGTTCCCGTCCTTTCGATCTCGTCTCGACGGTGACGACTTGTGAGCACTGCGCGGCCGGTTGCCAGCTGCGCACCGACCACCGTCACTACGAGGTCAAGCGCCGCAACGCCGGCAACCTGCCAGACGTCAACGAGGAGTGGAACTGCGATAAGGGTCGCTTCGCTTTCCGCTACGGCCGTGGTGACGACCGGGTAACGACTCCGCTGGTGCGTCACAACGGCGTACTGGAACCGGCGTCATGGGCTGAGGCCTTGCAGACGGCCGCCGCTGGACTGACGAAAGCCGGTACCAGCGTCGGCGTCCTTACCGGCGGGCGCCTCCCGGTGGAGACGTGCCTATCCTGGTCGCGATTTGCTCGAGTCGTGCTCGGCACCAACAACGTCGACTTCCGATCCCGTCCACACTCAGCTGAGGAGGCCGCCTATCTGGCTGCCAGGGTCGCCGGGCACAGCCTCGAGGAATCGGTCACCTACGCCGACCTTGAGACGGCTTCGCGGGTAGTCCTGGTGGACTTGGAGCCTGAGGACGAGTGCCCGATGATCTTCCTGCGTCTGCGGAAGGCGTGGCGTCGTCACAAGGCGGCGATCACCGTAGTCGGAACTCACCTATCCAATGGTTCGGCGAAGATGGGTGCCGAGCTGGCTCGCTGTCTGCCCGGTCAGGAGCCTGAAGCTCTCGCCCAGTTGGTCGCCGACGGGACCATTGGGGAGGGCACCATCGTGTTGGTGGGGGAGAGGGCCGCTACCCGGCCCGGCACCCTGTCGGCCATCAACGATCTTGACTCGACGGTTCGGGTGGCTTGGGTGCCGCGTCGAGCTGGCGAGATGGGTGCCATCGAGGCTGGCCTGCTGCCTCAGTTGCTGCCAGGTGGACGTCTCGTCGATGACGCCAAGGCGCGCGTCGATATCGCGGCCGCGTGGGGAGTCACCAACTTGCCGACCCAGCCTGGCCTTGACACCGCCGGAATGCTGGCTGCTGCTCAGGCCGGAAAGCTCGACGCGCTGGTCGTTTCTGGTGTCGAGCTGGCTGATATGCCTGACCCGACTGGAGCTCGCGAGGCCGTCGAGAATTGCGGGTTCGTCGTTTCTGTCGAACAGCGGTTCTCTGAGGTCTCAGCCCGAGCCGACGTTGTTTTGCCGGTCTGCCTGCTGGAGGAAACCTCCGGTACTTTCCTCGACTGGGAGCATCGCCCTGGCCGTGTCAGGGTGGTCAATAAGCAGCCCGCGACCCCTATGAATGAGATCCGCGTCCTTGACGCGCTGAGTTCCCAGATGGGATCGGTCTCCGGTCTAGCGACGGTCGCTCAGGCTCACAAAGCGTGGCGAGACCTTGGGCAGTGGTCGGGCGGTCATCCGAAGATGGAGTCAGCCTCCCCGCTCGTACCGCAGGCGCCCATGGTTGAGGCCGGTTCGGTTGGCCGAGTGCTGGAGACCTGGCGTCAGCTGCTGGAGGGCTCGGCAAGCCTGACTGGTGCCGACGCACTGGTCGCTACCGCACCTGCGCCGGTTGCCGTCATCGACCCGCTGACGGCCGAGCAACTTGGTGTGACCAATGGGCAGCTTATTGATGTCTGTGGGCCTATCAGTCTGCGACTTCCGGTCAAGATCGACACGACGATGACGGCTGAGGCAGTGTGGATCCCGTCGCTGCGTGGTGATTCGACCGCCCCTCAGAGCCGCACCACCGTCCCCGACGCTCCCGGAACCGTCGTCTCGCTGAGCGCCGTTGAAACCGAAACTTCCCGAGAGGCAGGTGTGGCATGAGTCCCCTCGAGGCCACCATCGACCCGGTGTGGCTCATCATCGTCAAGGTCGTCATCCTCTTCGTGATCCTGCTGGCCTGGACCATCTTCAACGTGTGGTTCGAGCGCCGTGTGTTGGCCAAGATGCAGAACCGCATCGGCCCGATCATGAACTCGGCGTGGGCTGGTGGCGTGTTTCAGGCTGTTGGTGACGGCCTGAAGCTCATCTTCAAGGAGATGCTCACCCCGAAGGGTGCCGATAAGATCGTCTTCAACCTGGCGCCGGTCATAGCGGGCATCGCCTGCTTCGCGTCCTGGTCCGTCATCCCTCTTGGTGGTCAAGTGTCGATGTTCGGTCACACCACCAGGCTCCAGATCACTGACGTGCCGGTTGCCGTGCTGTTTATCCTTGCGGTGGCGTCCATCGGCATCTACGGCGTGGTGTTGGCCGGCTGGTCGTCGGCGGGCACGTACTCCTTGCTCGGCTCGCTGCGCTCCAGTGCTCAGATGATCTCCTACGAGGTCGCGATGGGCCTGTCTCTGGTGACGGTGTTCATCTTCTCCGGCTCGATGTCGACGTCGCAGATCGTCGAGTCCCAGGCAAATCACCTGGTCGTCGGCGGGTTCGATACCCATATCGCCGGGCATTACTGGTTGCTGTTGATCCCGAGCTTCGTCATCTACGTCATCACGATGTTTGGTGAGTCGAACCGCCTGCCCTTCGACCTACCGGAGTGTGAGTCGGAGCTCGTCAGCGGTTACATCACCGAGTATTCAGGTTTCCCCTATGGCATGTACTTCCTGGCGGAGTACATCAACATGGCGACCCTGTCGGCGGTCTGTACCACGTTGTTCTTGGGCGGCTACCGCGCTCCGTGGCCGCTGAATTACTTCGGCGTCATCGATTCGGGCTGGTGGGGTCTGTTGTGGTTCTTCCTCAAGACCCAGCTCGTCATCTTCTTCTTCGTGTGGGTGCGTGCCGCGATCCCGAGGTTCCGTTATGACCACTTCATGGATCTGGGTTGGAAGGTCCTCATCCCGGTGTCGCTGGGGTGGGTCCTGCTGGTCGCTGCCTGGCGCACCGTCATCAATCAAGGATGGGGTCGAAACCCGGTCTTTTTGGTGGTCGTCGGCGTCATCCTCGTCGCTCTCATCGTGTGGGCGTTCATGGGTGGTAAGACCGATTCCACGGCCGATGAGGCTCCTGACGAACCCTTCGACGCTTTCGCCGGTGGCTATCCGGTACCGCCATTGCCACATCAGGTGCAGGCCCCATTGGCTGGGGCTGCAACGGCCACCACGGTGGCTCGACGAGACCACGACGAGAACGGAGGTCTGTGATGGGAGCCTGGTCCGGATTCGGGATCACCTTCGAGACGATGTTCCGCAAGTCCTTCACCCAGGGATACCCGGAGAAGGGCAAGGAAAAGCCGATGCCGCCGCGCATGCATGGCCGTCACCAGCTCAACCGCTGGCCTGACGGGTTGGAAAAGTGTGTGGGTTGTGAGCTGTGTGCATGGGCGTGCCCGGCCGATGCCATCTACGTCGAGGGGGCAGATAACACTGACGAGGAGCGTTACTCGCCCGGTGAGCGTTACGGTCGCGTGTACGAGATCAACTATCTGCGCTGCATTTTGTGCGGAATGTGCATCGAGGCATGCCCAACTCGTGCCCTGACGATGACGAACGATTTCAAGATGGCCGACACCTCGCGTGCCAAGCACATTTGGACGAAGGACGAGTTGCTGGCTCCCCTCAAGGAGGGCATGGAGCAGCCGCCACACCCGCGCCGTCTCGGTGATGACGAAGATGACTACTTCAACGGTCTTCCTCCCTCTGGGCAGGACGACGTACGGACCGGTCCGGCCAATAGTGGTGCCACTGCGCACCGGGACGATGACAACGACACCCAACACAAGGATGAGGAGGCCGCCTGATGACTACGGGACTCCCCCTGCTCGCCGGTCTCGTACCTATGGTGACGGCATCCCAGTGGGCCTTCTGGCTGTTGGCACCGATCATGGTGCTTGCGGCCTTGGTGATGGTTTTTGCCAAGAAGCCTGTCCACTCGGCGTTGTCGCTGGCCGTAGTCATGATTTGTCTGGCCGTGCAGTACGCCAGCCAGGAAGCGCCTTTCCTTTTCGTGGTGCAGATCATCGTCTACACCGGCGCCATCCTGATGCTCTTCCTCTTTGTCGTCATGCTTGTCGGCGTCGACTCCACCGACTCCCTCAAAGAGACCCTCAAGGGTCACAAGGTGGCCGCCATGATCGCCGCCTTGGCCTTTGTGGTGCTGCTGATCCTGGCTGTCGGTAATGCAGTGACGACCGGTGTTATCGGCACTGACTATCCGGTGGGCCTGGGGCAGGCCAACACAGCTGGTGGGAATAACGTCAAGTCGCTTGCCGAGCTGGTGTTTACCAAGTATGTCATCGTCTTTGAGGCTACTTCGGCCTTGCTCATCACTGCTGCCGTCGGCACGATGGTGTTGGCTCATGGCGAGGCCGACAAGAAGAAGTCCCAGCGTGAACGGGTGACAGACCGTATGGCTGCCTACGCCGAGCATGGCTCTCACCCCGGTGTTCGTCCCAACTCCGGTGTCTACGCCCGCACGAATCAGATTGGTGCTCCGGCTCTGCTGCCTGACGGCACGGTGGCTCAGGACTCGATCTCGGGAACCTTGGCGACCCGCGGTGCCATTATCGACGCCGGTGAGTTGAAGGCTCCGACGCATCGGGCGTTTGCGTCAATCAGTGCCGCCCGCCACGAGGTCCAAGGAGAACTCGAATGAATCCGAATGACTACCTGGTGCTCTCGGCGATCTTGTTCGCTATCGGCATCGTGGGCTTCCTGACGAGGCGTAATGCCTTGGTGGCTTTTATGTCGGTGGAGTTGATGCTCAACGCCGCGAACCTGGCGCTGGTGACTTTCGCTCACGTACACGGCTCTCTCGACGGACAGGTCGGAGCTTTCTTCGTGATGATTGTGGCAGCTGCTGAGGTGGTCGTCGGTTTGGCGATCATCGTCACCATTTTCCGTTCCCGTCGCACCACTTCGGTGGACGACACCAACCTGCTGAAGTTCTGAGGGAGGTACCGTGACTGTCTTGGAAACCGGCTTGTTCAACGTGGCCTGGTTCATGATTGCGGTGCCACTGGTGGTTGCCGCGCTGCTATTGGTGTTGGGACGCCGCAGCGACGCGTGGGGACATGTGTTGGCCACTGTGGCCCCAATCGTCGCCTTTGTTATCGGGTTGGTCCTGTTTATCGACCTGCTCGGACGTGGCGGCGCGTCTCGTGCCGTCGACGTGGGGGTCTACCGATTTATCGACGTCGGGGCGTGGGATCTGCGAGTGGGGCTGCTTATTGACCAGCTCTCGATCCTGTTTGTGCTGCTCATCACCTTCGTGGGCTCGCTGATCCACATCTACGCGATCGGGTATATGGCCCATGACACCGATCGTCGTCGGTTCTTCGCCTATCTCAACCTCTTCATTGCCGCGATGCTGACGTTGGTGTTGGCCGATAACTACCTCATCCTGTTTGTCGGCTGGGAGGGTGTCGGTCTGGCCTCCTACCTGCTTATCGGGTTCTGGTTTGGTCGTCCCGCTGCTGCCCGCGCCGGTAATAAGGCTTTCATCATGAACCGCATCGGCGACCTCGGTTTGACGATGGCGATCTTTACGATGCTCGCCCAGTTCGGCAGCGTGCGCTTCTCCGATGTTTCAGCTAAAGCGTCGGGGCTGACGTCAACCTGGGCCACGTTGCTCGGCTTCATGCTGCTGCTGGCTGCTTGTGGTAAGTCCGCTCAGGTGCCGTTGCAAGCCTGGCTGCTTGACGCCATGGAGGGCCCGACGCCGGTCTCAGCCCTGATCCACGCTGCGACGATGGTTACCGCTGGTGTTTACCTGGTGGTACGTTCTCACGAGATCTATGCCCACACGGGTGCAGCCTCGTTGGCAGTGGCGATCATCGGCACCGTTACCTTGTTGTTCGGCGCCTGGATCGGTTCGGCGAAGAAGGACATCAAGAAGGTCCTCGCCGGATCGACGATGAGCCAGATCGGCTACATGATGCTGGCTGCAGGTTTGGGACCGGCTGGTGCGGCTCTGGCGATTTTCCACCTGCTCACCCACGGTTTCTTTAAGGCGAACATGTTCCTTGGGGCCGGCTCGGTGATGCACGGTACCGGTGACGACACGGACATGTACCACTTTGGTGCGCTGTCCAAGGTGATGCCTATGACCTTCTGGACCTTCGCGTGCGGCTACCTCGCCATTATCGGTATCCCTGGTACCTCCGGCTACTTCTCCAAAGACCACATCATCGAGGCCGCCTTCGATAAGGGCGCGGTCTTCGGGGTGCTGGCCCTTATCGGCGCTGGAATCACCGCCTACTACATGACTCGCCTCATGATGCTGACCTTCTTGGGGACTAAGCGTTGGCGCGCGGACGTCCACCCGCACGAGTCTCCGGCAGTCATGACGATCCCTCTCATCGTGTTGGCTATTTTGTCGATCTTCGCCGGTGCTTTTATGAACAACTGGATCGGCGACTGGTTGGCTCCAGCTACGGGCGCTGAGGTTGAGCACGTCGGTATGTGGCATATGGGCGTGATTGGGGTTGTCACCCTCGTCGTGGTGATCCTCGGCATCGTGGCAGGCTGGTTGCTCAACCGTCACAATGTGCCGAACGAGGAGCCCGAGACTCACGATCCGCTGCTTGTCGCTGGTCGTCACGACATCTACGGCGACGACATCAACGATGTTGTCGTGGTGAAGCCGGGGCGTTGGCTGGCCGGCGGTGTCGCGGGCTTCGATCGGTCGGTGGTCGACGGTCTGGTTAACGGCGCTGGCTCCGTCACCACGGCTTGTTCCCAGATCATCCGCAAAGTCCAAAACGGCTACGTGCGCAGTTACGGCCTCATGATGGTCGTCGGCGTGGTGGTCGTCGGACTCGTCGTCGTCCTGGGCCGGATGGCCTGAGCGCTGGAGGAGCTGACATGTCTTTCCCGATCCTCACAGTGATCGCGCTGCTGCCGTTCGTCGGCGGCGTTATCACCATGATGCTGCGCGGGGCTGCGGCCCGAGCCACCGGCATGGTGTTTTCTCTGGTCACTCTGGTACTGGGCGTCTACGCTTTCATCGTCGGCGTCAATGGCACCAACCTTTCGGAAACCCATCGCTGGATCCGCGCTGTCGGAGCCTGGTATGCGCTAGGTGGTGATGGCCTTTCCCTGACGATGATCCTGCTGGTCGTCATCCTCGTGCCGGTGGTGCTACTCGCCGAGTGGCATGTGGGCGACGACGAGACGGCTCGCTGGTCAACTGGGGCGTTTTTCGGCTTGGCCCTCATGCTTGAGGGACTGGCAATCTATTGCTTCGCTGCCACCGACGTCTTGCTGTTCTACCTCATGTTCGAGGCCACCCTCATCCCGATGTACTTCCTCATTGCAGGATGGGGCGGTCCACGACGAGGCCGAGCAGCGATGAAGTTCCTGCTGTACTCCTTGGCTGGTGGGCTGGTCATGCTATTCGCTGTCATCGGCGTCGGGGTGCACGGCGGATCCTTCCTTCTGAGCGACCTGGCAAAGGTGGACTTCTCGGGGGCGATTGGTAAGGAATTATTTGTCGGATTCTTCATCGCCTTCGCGATCAAGGCCCCGATGGTCCCGGTGCACACGTGGCTGCCTGATACCGCCGAACAGGCCACTGCGGGGGCGTCTTCCCTGCTCGTCGGCTTGCTCGACAAGATCGGCACCTTTGGAATGCTGAGGCTGTGTCTGGGCCTGTTCCCCGCCGCCTCCGACTGGGCCACCCCCTTCGTCCTCACCCTGGCGATTATCTCGGTGCTGTGGGGTGCCATGATGGCCGCGACCTCGAGCGACCTCATGAGGTTCGTCTCCTACACCTCAGTAAGTCACTTCGGCTTTATGGTCATTGGCATTTTCGCGCTGACGACGACGTCGATCACAGGTTCGATCTTCTACATGTTCAACCACGGCTTTTCGACGGCAGCGTTGTTCCTCGTGCTTGGTTTCCTGGTGCGCAGGGGCGGGACGGCGAAGGTCGACGGTTACGGTGGTGTCCAGAAGGTCGCCCCGGTACTTGCCGGAACTTTCCTCTTCGCCGGGCTGGCAACCCTGTCGTTGCCGGGCACGGGAAACTTTGTGAGCGAGTTCATGGCCTTAGCTGGTGCTTGGTCGCGTCACCCAATCTATGTCGCCATTTCCACCATCGGCATGGTGCTGGCTGCGGTGTACGTTCTGGTGACGTACCGACGCACTATGACCGGCCCGGTGCAGGGTGTCTCTGAGCAGGTCAGTGACCTGAACGGGCGGGAGAAGTTGGTGCTTGCACCTCTCATCATTTTGCTGCTGGTGTTCGGGTTCTTCCCCAGGCCGATGCTGCACGCCATCGAACCAGCGGCCACGGCCACCATGACTCAGGTCCACGCCACCGATCCGGCACCCGTCGTCAAGGAGGGTCTCAAGTGAATCCCGCCCTGTTGATTACTGCGTCTGGGCTGCCAGCGCTCCTCGACGTCGCGGCTCCGCACCTCGAGTGGGGGCCGCTGGCGCCGGTGTTCGTCCTCATGGCAGGGGCGTGCGTGGCGGTGCTGGTGGAGGCCTTTGTTCCCCGATCGGGTCGTCGTTCGACTCAGATCATCGTGACGGTCGCCACTCTGGTTGTTGCCATCGCCTCGACGCTAACCACTATTGCCCGTGGCACCCGAATTGTTGCCGGGCAGGGAACTTTGGCCCCCGACGGACCGACTCTGGCTACGTGGGTCATTCTGCTAGCGACCGGTCTTGGGACCGTGGTGCTCTTCGCTGAGCGAGTCGGCACCACCCAGACGGCTTTTGTGGCGAGCGCGTCGTCGGTGCCTGGTTCCCCGCTGGAGGCTAAGGCCGAGCAGGAGCATCGCGAGCACACTGAGGTCTACCCGCTGCTGATGTTCGCGGCGTTGGGCATGATGTGTTTCGCCGCGGCTAATGACCTCATCATGATGTTCGTTGCCTTGGAGATCTTCTCTCTGCCGTTGTACCTGCTGTGTGGGATGTCGCGGCGTCGTCGGTTGTTGTCTCAGGAAGCCGCTCTGAAGTACTTCTTGCTGGGCGCGCTGTCCTCGGCCTTGTTCCTTTATGGCATCGTGCTGCTGTATGGATGCGCCGGCAGTTTCAAGCTTGGCGATCTAGCCGCAGCGGGCGTCACTCAGGTCGGCTCGTCGAAACTCATCGTCGCAGGCATGATCCTGGTGGCCGTCGGGCTGCTGTTCAAGATAGGCGCGGTTCCGTTCGCTTCCTGGACCCCCGATGTCTACACTGGCGCTCCGACGCCGGTTAGCGGCTGGATGGCTGTCGCGACCAAACTCGTCGCCCTCGTCGGTCTGATGCGCGTCCTGTATGTCGGTCTGGGCGCGATGAGATGGGACTGGCAGATCGTGCTCGCCGTCGTGGCTGTGGCCTCGATGGGTGTGGGCGCCATCGTGGGTCTCGCGCAGACCGATATGAAGCGTCTGCTGGCCTACTCCGCTATCGCCCATGCTGGGTTCGTGCTGGTCGGTGTTGTCGGAGCCTGGACGACCCAGACCGGCATGGCCGAGGGCCAGACGGGTTCGGTGTCGTCGGTGCTGGTGTACATGACGGCCTATGGCTTGGCGTCGATCGGCTTCTGGCTGCTCATCCTCATGGTGCGTCGCGCCGGTGGCGAATCCACTGAGATCGCCTCGTGGGCGGGTATTGGTCGTAGTCATCCGTGGATCGGTGTGCTGGTCGTCATCTTTGTGCTGAGTTTCGCCGGTATCCCGTTGACGGCAGGTTTCACCGGCAAACTGGTGGTCTTCCTGGCCGGATGGCGTGGCGGATACGCCTGGCTGGTGTTGATTGGGGTGCTGTTCTCCCTGGTGGCAGCGGCCTTCTATCTGCGCATCATCGTCGTGGTGTTTTTCCGGTCCGCGAAAGAGGGCGACGACCCCGTGGAGGTTGCCGAGCCCTCCATCGCCGGATGGATCACCCTCATCGTGTGTGCGGTGTTCACCATCGTCATGGGTGTTGCCCCACAGCCGATTATTGACCTGTTCAACCAGGCGAGCACCTTCCTGCGCTGAGTTTGTTAATGGGGGCCGGGGCCGCTATCTGGAAGTGTTGCGACCCCGGCCTGGCTACATCTGTAGACCATGACAACGGCACTTCGGCAAGACGCGAGCACCGTCAAGCCAGTAAAGTGAAAGATGACCAGGCCACGTCGAGGCGACAGCCGGACGAGTACCGGGCGATCGCTTGGTTGGAAGAGGAGAACTGTGTCGTATAGCGCCAGCAGCGAGTTCACCGATCTGGTGAGCGCCAAACTTGCCCTCATTGAGGACGAGCTGGGTCGTCAGGCCGGCGCTGACACCCCCTTCGTGACTGAGGCGGCCAACCACATCATTTCTGCCGGTGGCAAGAGGTTCCGCCCGCTGCTGGTGGTGTTGTGCTCCCAGTTTGGTGACGCGGTGAACGACGCCGACCTGGTGCGTGCCGCTGTTGTCATGGAACTCACCCACGTTGCCTCGCTGTATCACGATGACGTTATGGACGAGGCGTCTAGGCGTCGCGGTGCCCCTTCAGCGAACCTGCGGTGGGGCAACTCGGTGGCCATCATGGTGGGCGACTACCTGTTCTCGAAGGCTTCCCTGGCCGTAGCGGAGTTGGGAGTCGACTTCGTTAAGTTGCAGGCCCGAACGTTCTCCCGCCTGGTACAGGGGCAGATTGCCGAGACCCGTGGTCCTTCGCAGGGGCAAGATCCGTTGGCCCACTACCTCAAGGTCGTTGCCGATAAGACGGGGTCACTCATTGCAGCCTCTGCTGTCTTTGGGGCGATGGTCTCCCATGCGTCCGCCGAGAACGTCGCCGCCTTGGAGCAGTTTGGCGAGGACATCGGGGAGGTATTCCAGCTTGCCGATGACCTCATTGACATCACGTCGACGGTGACTGGCAAGACCCCAGGTACTGACCTGCGCGAGAAGGTTCCGACCTTGCCGACCCTTTTGCTGCGCGCTTCTGACGATCCGGCGGACGCCGAGCTTAAGGAGATGCTCGATGCTGATCTGTCCGATGACGCCGTGCTGTCTGATGTATTGGACAAGCTGCGCGCCAACCACGTTATCGACGAGGCTCGTGTCGAGATTCAGCGCCGGGCGGACCGCGCCCGTACCCACTTGACTCCGCTGCCTGACGGGGATGCCAAGCAGGCTCTTGAGGCGCTGTGCGACGAGGTGGTTTCTCGCTCGTCCTGACGCCACGTTCGAAACTACTAAGGAGACATTGTGTCCCGTCGTCTTGACCTCATCGGCATCGGCCCCGGCAACCCGGATTGGCTGACTTTGGCGGCTGTTGACGCCATCCAGCACCTCGACGTCCTCTTTGTCGTCCTCAAGGAGCACGACGTCGATGATCTCGTCGAGTTCCGCCGTGAGGTGCTGCGTCGTCACCGCCCCGACGCCGACTTCGATGGGTTGCACATCGTCGAGTTGCAGGATCCGCCGCGTCCATGGAAGACCGCCGAGAACTACAAGGCGGCCGTCGCCAAGTGGCGTCGCCAGCGACTCGATCAGTGGACCCATGCCGTCGCTGACAACCTTGCCGACGGTGAACGCGGTGGATTTCTGGTGTGGGGTGACCCGGGCCTGTTCGAGTCCACTCTCGCCATCGTCAAGAAACTCATCGCTGCCGTTGACGCTGACGGGGGTGTGCCGATTGAGCTCAACGTCATTCCTGGTATTTCGAGTTCGCTGTCCCTGGCGTCGCGTCACCAGATTCCGCTCAATCGGCAAGGCCGCGCGCTGCAGATCTCGCCTGCCCGGTTGCTGGCCAACGGGATGCCGGAGGGTGTTGACGATGTGATCGTCATGCTTGACGGGCGTCAGACTTTTAGCCTCATTGATCCCACAGATATCGATATCTACTGGGCGGCCTACATCGGCACTCCCGACGAGATTCTCATCAGTGGGGACCTTGCTGAGGTTCGCGAGGAGATCCGGAGTGCTCGTGCCGACGCTGAGAAGCGTTTAGGGTGGGTGTTCGATACGTATCTACTGCGTCGTCGCTGAAGTCCAGTCATTGTGACCGAGTACTCACGGTCACAATGACTGGACTTCAGCCCGCTCTCGGCGCTGGATTCGGTTGCGGCACAATTGTGGGCATGGATTCTTTGCGCCCTCGCCGTTCTGTTTTATTCATGCCCGGCGCCAATGCCAGGGCGCTGGAGAAGGCCCGCAGCATCGACTGCGACGGCATCATTATTGATTTAGAAGACGCGGTGGCCCCCGATCTCAAGGTTGAGGCCCGTGAGCGCGCGGCTGGCGTTGTGAAAGAGCATCCGTACGGCTACCGGGAGGTTGCCATCCGTGTCAACGGGATGGACACCCAGTGGTATCACGATGATCTCGCTGCCGCTGTTGCCGCTGGCCCGGACGCTATCGCTGTCCCCAAGGTCGGCTCTGCCGAGCACGTGCACGCTATTGTCGCTGACATGGAGGCCGCCGGGGCCGATGAGAGCGTCAAATTATGGGCCATGATCGAGACCCCACGGGCGGTGCTGGATTGCCTTGACATCGCGGAGGCCTCCGACCGTCTGACGGTGCTCATCATGGGCACTAACGACCTGACTAAGGAGCTGCGCGCGTCTCACGTGGCTGGCCGCGCCCCGGTGGTGACGGCGCTGCAGATGTGCATGCTGGCGGCTCGGGCAGCCGGTACCGCCATTCTGGATGGGGTCTACAACGACGTCCGCGATGTTGAGGGATTCACCTCCCAGTGCCGTGAGGCCCAGCTCATGGGATTCGACGGCAAGACGCTCATTCACCCCGGCCAGGTCGGCCCGGCCAACGAGGTCTTCGCCCCCGACGCTGAGGAGGTCGCCGAGGCTCGCGGCATCATCGACGCATGGGAGAACGGCAACGGTTCGGGCGTCGTGACCTACCAGGGCCGCATGATTGAGAACCTTCACGTCGATACTGCTCGTCGAGCCCTGGCGATGGCTGAGGCGATCGAGGCACGAGGGTGATGTGAGATCGTGGCCGTCAGCGGTGGTGCATGAGGGACGCCAGAACGGTGTTGCCATCTGTTGATGGCGGGATGAGGAATACCGCGTGTGCCACGTAGATCCATCCGATCACCCTCACGGTGCTCCTCGCTTCAGACGGAAGACCACCACCGATGAGCAAGGTAAGAGCACCCAACGCGACGCACGCTAGGGGGCCGGCAGCCGCATTGACCGCGATTGCTCGCGGGGATGAGCTACCGCGAACGATAAGGGAGATTCGCAGCAGGGTCGACTCCCAGCGAGCTTCGGCATCCGGAGATGTGACCGACAAGGCCAACCAGTGGCCGATCTCATGGATGAGGTAGGACCCAAGGACGCCGACCACAACGATCACGAAGGCGTTGGTGAATAAGACGGGATCGCTGTGCGAGAGGATGCAGAACACCCAACCAAAAACCAGAATGGACACGGGAATGCTCCCCGCCACGGCTACGTGATGGCATAAGGGCCACGGACGCACGTGACGGGCAGATGCCCAAGTTGGTGGTTCAGTGGAGCAGCGACTCACGGTATGTTTTGAGCTTGATGACGATGAAAGACACCAGCAAGGTGAAGGCGAAGATCACTGCGGCGACCGCCCCCAGGCGAGGCAGGGACGCCACTCCCATCGTCGCCTTGACAGTATTGTGAGAGTGCTCCACAGACGATTGAAAGTAGACCGAGCCGAAGAGCCCAGTCAGGTGAGCTGACTCGTTGTCGTGTACCGAAAACATCAGGATGAGGATGGTTCCGGTGGCCAGCGCTAGTGTGGCAATAATCGTGATGATCAGGCTTGTCAGGTAGACCTTGGGGTTCTTCATCGGGCTGCCTTCCGTTGATCAGAAATGGTGATGATGCTGTGGGTGATGAGCAAGACTGCGCTGACGATACCCAGGCCAATGGATGCCGTGGCAGGAAGGTGGAGGATTCCACAGAACACTACGAGTACCGTTCCGATAGCCAGCATGATCGCGCAACCCAGCAGGATCGACAGGGGATTGTCGTCACGAGCTGGAATAAAAATCCCAACAGCAATGGTGATGAGGGCTGATCCGCATACTCCCGCCACAGCGAGGGCTGTGGAGTGGGCTGGGTGGCCAGTGAATACGTCGATCAGCACTGCCACTACAAGCATTGGGGAGACGAGGGCGTATTGTGCTGCGAGCATCCGGAGATAAAAGCGGGATGCTGGTAGCCGCGGTTCGAAGGTGCGGAAGGTCGGTGCCAGGGTGGCGAACTGGAAGAATCCACCAATGGTCATGGGTTCCACCCCCCACACTGACGACGGACTGGCGATTCTGGTTGCCAGAAGTATGACGAATCCTGCCGAGAGCACCGCGGCTTGCAGGCTGTATCGGCTGCGGAAGAGAGCTTGGAATTGGGGTGCCGCGTTGCGGAAGCGATTGCTGATGCCTGCGAGGGGAAACATCACGAAGCGATGCCGTACATCCAACGGTGATGTCGGCAATACCATGACAGGTAGGAGACTCAGCACGAGCAGAACGACGAAGCAACCGATCACCGCGGGAGCGCCGTAGTGCAAGCCGATGTCGTGGAAGACGAGGCTCCAGACGGTAAATGGCTCTGGTGTGGAGGTGATGGCAGCTAGCATTGTGGGCATCGACCGCCACAGTGCGAGGACGACGAAGAAGAGAACCACGGCAAGGATCGGCTGGCGGGCGGGGCCCAATGGGGTGCGGGCGAGTGCCAGGTCGCAGCATCGATGGGACATTTCCAGCACCGTATAGGTGGCGGTGGCTGGCATCACAACGCACATTGTCAATCCTGGGATGGCTGAGATGCCGAAGTTCACCAGGGTCGAGACGCTGGTGGCGAACATCCCGATGATGACGATGAGCAGGGTGGTAGCTCCATCGAGGACCCCCACAGCGCGCTGTCGCTCCCGGTTCGTGATGGGAAGGTGGTGGGTGATGGCCATCATGGTGCCGGCGTCAGCCATGAGCACCTTGACGATGAGGAAGGCAACTGCGGTCCACACCACCGAGGACAGGGAACTGACGGTCAGGACAAGATCTCGGGTTGTTGCTTCGCCTGCCCCATCATGGGTGAGGATCACCGCGAGAATGGTCGCGGTGAGAAGGAAAAGCATGACGCAAGCGAAGGCACCGAGACGGGCGGCACGTGACTTGAGGACCCCCTTTCCAACGACGACACGGACCAGGTACGCCCCCATGAAGCGCATGATGGTCATGGTCCGTGAAAGGTTCTCACGGAGGCGGGTTCGAGGCGCCGGTGTGACGGTGATTCGGCCTTGCGTGGGTGAAGTCTTTCCCGCACTGGCTACCCAGATGGTGTCAGTCTCGGTCATCCCAGCCCCATATACCCAACGATGAGGTCACGGATGGTGGCATGTCGGGCGCGCAATTGGTCGACGGCGGAGAACTCGACCATATTCCCATAGTCGAGCATGGCGACGTGGGTTGCGCAGCGGTCCAGCATGGCGAAATCGTGGCTGCAGATGATCTGGGTACCGCCTTGCCGGATGTGGTTGAAAAGGGCGTCCTCGATCGTCATCTGGGCCTCGATGTCGATGCCGTTGAGCGACTCGTCGATGATGATCACGGGGGAGTGGGCAAGGAGCGCAGCTGCGATTTGGGTTTTCTTGAGCATGCCGTGGGAATAGCTCTCCATAAGATCGTCATGGCGACCCGCCATTCCCAGACGTTCGAAGATGTCAGCGGTCGCACCACGCAGACGTGGTTTCCCGAGAACCGATGGGGACCTCAGAGACAGGGTGTACGAGATGAATTCCGCCCCGGTGAGGAATTGCGGTAGGTGATCGTTGTCGGCGCAGTAGGAGATCGCCCTGCACGCGATTCGGGAACCGCAGGGGTAGCCGAGGACATTGGTCGTCGCCGTCTTCGGGGCAGCGAGGATGCCCTGCAAGATCTTGCACAGCGTGGACTTTCCCGATCCGTTGGGGCCAATGAGCGCAAGGCAAGATCCTTGGGTTATTGCCAGAGTGACATTGTTGAGGACCGGCTTGTCAGAGTAGTAGAAATCCAAATCCTTGATCTCGATGACGGGCTCGTGACAAGAAAACGGACCCTCGAACTTCGATGTACTCGCGAGGACTGGCCCCCCTCGCGGGGAGGGGAGTCGGTCGGCATCATCGGATGGACGCATTAGCGTGCACACTCCATAGATATGGAGATGCCGTACTTCACCCATTTCCAGTGGCCGGTGAACTTCCCGTGCTGGTTGACGACGCACCAGATGGCCATACCAGCAAGGAGGGTGGCACCCAGCCCGATGAGCACCGCGATGAACACGAGCCACCAGGCGTCGTGACGGAGGAGGGCGCAATCGAACTTGTTTTTGAGAATCTCGGTGGTGGACTGCAAGGCAAAGGCTTGTGATTCGGGCATGATGCGATCTTTCCTAATGTTGAATATCGTGTCGTGCGGTCTCGCCGTGGCTGCAGAGTAACTCCTACGTGGGTCACAAGTTGCGAGTGTTTTCGATGTTTTTCTGTTGACTTCGTCACATCAGGGCACAGCTGTTAGCCCAGTTTCAATGCCGGCTTGACAAGCATGTTCACCGTTGACGTTGTCAAGATCGTCGGGTTGAGCCTGTTGCGTCATAGTGTTCGCAATGTGTCTTTCCAGCGATTCTTGGTGGGGATAGCAGCCATCTTGCTTCTCCTGCCCACTGCGTGCTTTCGACAAGATGATGCGCAGGCACCCGTTGTCGATAACCTCGGTACGGTCTTCAGCCCCTCGAACTCTCTCATTCGCGAGCCGACGAACTCGTCAGCCACTGGGACGCTCAAGAGCACATATGAGTACCTCCGGCTCATCGACGGTCACGATCTACCCGACGACGATGGCTACGCTCATGATCATCTGGTCGCGGCTTTGCGCCCGTATTTGGTGAATGGTGGAGACAGTCGGCAGGCCCACGTCAACCAACTCATGGCGGCGTCATCCCTGAAAACCCTCAACGCGTTGTCCGACAAGGAGAGATCAGAGGTCGACAAACGTACCCGCCTGCCGAAGGGCTGCATCACGAGAAAGACGGTGATGACGGATCTGCCCATCGCGACGATGAGGCGGGAGATCGGCCTGTCCAACGACGGGTTGTGCCTCACACCGTGGAAGGTCAAGACGACTTCTTCCGAGGAAGCTCGGTGGGCGATGCAGGCGCTGGCCAGTGCCGACCTATTCAGCAATGCTAAGGACGCCGAGAAATGGGGGTGGGAGTCGATCTCGGACGGGTATTTGCGCCATCTCGAGACCTACAGTGGCCCGAGTACGACTATCGCGATGGCCTTGTCGGCGGCGAATACCGTCTCTACATTGTCTCGTTCCCAGTTGCAACGCATCGGCGACAGTCTCGCGGATGCGCCATGTCCGAGGAAGGACCTTGGTCCGGCGCTCATTCGCAATGGAAAGCCGGTCAAGGACAAGTGCAGTATCGAATCGGCGTACCTGTTGAGGTATTCCGGGAATTGGGCGTGGTGACATGACGGTTTCTTGGCAAGGTGTGACCAAGACATTCCCCTCGGGCGATTCCGCGCGTGGGGGGTGCACGATTCATTGCGCCGATGCGACTGTTGACGCAGGTCAGGCATGTCTCATTAAGGGAGCATCCGGTCAGGGTAAGTCGACCATGATGGCCATGATCGGTGGCCTGCTTCCAGTGACGAGCGGGCACATCACCATTGCTCATGGTCATGGCGACCGTGATCCTGAGCAGGCTCGCCGTGAGGGGCTGGTTGCCTACGCCTTCCAGTACCCATTCCTCACCCCGTACTTCACTGTCTGGGAGAACGTCGCTCTGTGCGCCGAAGCCGAGATCGCGTATCAGTTGCTGGCCTCTTGCGGCATGGCTGACCTGGCCAATCAGCAGGCCAGCACGTTGTCCGGTGGGCAGCAGCAGCGGGTGGCCGTCGTCCGGGCTGTGGCGTCGCGGCCCGCAGTCTTGCTGGCAGATGAGCCGACGGCATCCCTTGACGACGACAATCGGTGGGCCGTGGAGAAACTGCTTCAGGACTACCTGGATGACGGAGGAACGATCATCATGGCATCGCACCAACCGATCGACCTTCCACATCTGAGCGTCACGGTGGAGGCGACACGATGAGCATGTCAGCATCGCGTCACGCCTGGGTGTCCTTGCGACGCTCCAGCTTGCCCCGACAGCGCTGGTTCATCATCGTCCTGGCCTTGCTGGGAGGATGCGCTCTAGCAATGAACACCATCGTCGCAGGCCATGTTCGTGACCAGATTGACGCCGCTGACGCGGGCAAGAGACTCAACTATGTTGTTGTTGACAGTACGGGGCGTGGGTCTAGTGGCCCGATTAACGCGGCAGCTCGCCGGCAGATGATGGGCATGGACCATGTGGCGAAGGTCTACGAGTGGTCGCAGGCTGGACTGCTCTGCGACGACGACAATGGGCTTCCGCAGATCGTATGGGCCACGGCACAGATTCCCGATGTTCCTCCCGCCACGGTGGCCTTTGACGGCCCCACCAGGCCAGTGCGGCCAGGGGAAGTCATCGTGCCAGATGCGGTAAACGGTCATGATCTCAAAGCTTTGCTGGGGACGACGATCAATGTGTCGTACCAGCGCAAGACGAAGGCATCTGAAGCTGAGGCTGTCCCGACGAAGCTCAAGGTTGTTGGCCTTTACGACTCCAGCCGTCCGAACAATGACGGTCCCGATACGGTCTACGTTAATGTTGACGACGCCAAGAATTGGGAGGCTGCCAACGCAGGGATGTCCCCTCAAGCGTTTGATAAGCAGGGCGTGTCGAGGGCCTATGTCGAGGCTGATTCGCGCGCCCACGTCGCTGACGTCCATCGGCAGCTAAGCCAGGCAGGATTTTCCGCAACCAGCCAGGCTGATGTGGTCGGATACGCCGATCAGATGACCGCTGATGTCCAGCGGATGCAGACGATCCTCATCGTCGTCATCTGTGTGGCGGCATTGGTGCTTGGGGTCAGTGTTGGCTCGACGATCTCGCGTCAGCGGGGGTCTCAGATTGCAGTATTTAAGGCTTTCGGCCGCTCGGGGGAGTGGATTCTCGGTTGCCTTGAAATGGAGGCCCTTTTTATTGGTGTGGTGATGGCGCTGGGAATTGTCATCGTCGGGCTGGTGCTGTGTGGTGTAGCGATGGCGTTGACGGCTGTTGGGGTGAACTTGGGGCCGGTGGCGATGTCCCCGGTGCCGTTGGCTGATGTGCTGGAGCAAGGAGCGTGGTTCCCTCTGGTCCTTCTTGCTGCCGTACCGCTGGGGTGCTTGCCGCGCACTATTGTTTCAGTGAAGACTCACAAGCCTTACGAGTTGCTGCGCGAATAGTGACCATGACGATGTGACCTGAGCAAAAGAAATGCCCCCGAGTTGGTGGGACTCGGGGGCATTATCATCACCAGATGGTGACCCGCTTCTCGGGAGCCAGCCACATCGGGTCGTCCTCGGTCACCCCGAAGGCTTCGTGGAAGGCGTCGATGTTGCGGACGATCTGGTTGCACCGGAACTCGGTGGGCGAGTGTGGGTCTGTGGCGATTTGAGTGCGTAGGGCCTCGTCGCGCTGTTTCTCGCGCCAGATCCGGGCGTAGGACAGGAAGAATCGCTGCTGCCACGGCACATCGTCGATCGGCTCGGGCTCAGTTCCCGCAAAAGAAATCTGCAGGGCTTTGAAAGCGATTCCCGCTCCGCCGAGGTCGCCGATGTTCTCGCCTATTGTCAGTGATCCGTTGACGTGTGGGCCGTCCGGTTGTAGTTGCAGCGGCACAAGGGCGTCATACTGGCTGATGAGACCCTTGGTGCGTTCCTCGAAGGCGGTGCGATCCTCAGCGGTCCACCAGTCACGCAGTCTGCCTGCACCGTCGCAGGTCGAGCCCTGGTCGTCGAAACCGTGACCGATCTCGTGACCGATGACGGCCCCGATCCTGCCGTAGTTGACGGCGTCGTCGGCCTCGACGTCGAAGAATGGCGGCTGCAGGATGGCTGCTGGGAAGACGATCTCGTTGCGCAATGGGTGGTAGTAGGCATTGACCGTCTGCGGGAACATGAGCCACTCGTCGGGATCCATGGGGCCCGAGAGTTTCTCGATGGTGCGGTCGAGTTGGAATGAATTGCAGGCTAGAACGGCGTCGACCAGGCTTCCGTCAGGTAGCCGGAGTCCCGAGAAATCGCGCCAATGTTCCGGGTAGCCGATCTTCGGGCGGAAGGCCGAGAGCTTGTCAAGGGCTTCAGCTCGGGTCGACTCGCTCATCCATGTCAGTGTCGAGATGGACTGACGATATGCCGCCAGCAGGTTGGCGACGAGGTTGTCCATTCGCTCTTTGGCTGCTGGAGGGAAGTGCCTGGCGACATAAAGTTTGCCGACGGCCTCGCCCATGGCCGATTCAACGAAGGAGACGCCGCGCTTCCATCGAGCCTTGAGCGCAGGGGTGCCGTTGAGGACACGACCGTAAAAGTCGAAGTTCTCATCGACGAAGGCTGAGCTGAGATAGGAGGCCAGGGAAGATATGGCGTGCCAGCGTGCCCACGACTTCCACTGGTCAAGGCGTTCGTCGACGAGCATTCCCTCGACCCCATCGAAGAAGGATGGCTGGTTGTCGATGACGGTGGCCAGGACTTCGACGGGGATGCGAGCACCTTGGCGCCATTGCTCGAGGTGCAGGCCAGGATGTGTCGAGGCCAGGTCGTCAAAGGTCTTGGGGTTAAAGGCTGCTTTCATATCTCGGCAGTGGACCTGATCCCAGTGGTGGGACGCGATTTCGGTTTCTAGATCCATGACGGCCTGAGCCTGGTCGGCGGCGTTGTCCAGCCCGGCCAGGGTGAGCATCCGGGTGACGTGGCTCACATACGCCTCGCGGACCTCAGCCTTGTCGTCGTCACGGTAATAGGCCTCGTCGGGCAGGCCTAGTCCAGCCTGACCCATCCACGGTACGTAACGAGTGGGATCGGCGGGATCCGACTCCTCGGCAAGGTAGAACAAGGCGCCGAGGGATTCGCGGTAGTGCTGGCCTAGCAATGTCATGAACTCCGATATCGTTGTCACGCGATCGATGCGTGCCAAGATCGGCGTCAAGGGGATCGTGCCGACGGCTTCGACGGCGGCAGAGTCCATGAATCGGCGGTACAGCTCGGCCATAAGGTTGACTTCGTGGTCAGTTGACGCGCTGGCCGCTTGCCGCAACTCGTGGGCGTCGCCGGAGGTCAGTTCCTCAAGGATGTCGTGAACGGCGGCCTCGGAGTTGTCACGCAATACCCGGAACGATCCGGTGCTCGCCTGATCGTTGGGGATGGTCGTTGTTGATAGCCACGACCCGTTGACGTGGCGGAAGAGGTCATCAGCTGGGCGGACGTCGGGGTCCCGGTCCTGGAAGGATGCGGTCATAGGTCCACCCTATCCGGCGCGCTAGCCATGCATTTCCGCCTATCACAGCTTCGGCCACTACTCGGCGTTCCGTCTCAGGAAGGTGCGACGACCGTCAGGCCGCAGTCGCGTGCCGCTGATTGCAACCGCTGGTCGTAGATGGCTAGTGCATTGACTTGGAGGTCGAAGGCAGTGGCTGAGATGTCGAGATACCAACGAGTCATCGTTTGCCGCGTAGGTCGTTGAGGACAGTCTCGCTGTCGATCGCAGTTGTGGTCAGATCGCTGGTATCGAAAATTGACTCTTGGCGGGCGGGCTTGGTTGCTCGGCGACCGCCTGCATAGAGCGTCAGCTGGGTGACGGGAAGCCCTCGACGCGCGACGATCAGGACTTCCCCAGCCTCAACATGGAGAGCAAAATTTCCGGAGCTTAGGCGGCGCTGATGATGAGACCGTTAAGGGGTGCGCGCCGGTACTGCTTATCAATGGTGCTTTTAGGAGTGATCATCTTTGCTTCTCGATAGCGGGTAGTCTCCGAATTTTGATCTAGTTCTCACGAGCGTCTGGCTATAAGCGGAGCATGACCATCTTTACTAGAGAAAGCTTTACTACTACTCTCAGCGAGAATCATGCCCGCCGGTCAAGTCCTCAACGTCCTAGATCAACGATCCAAACTATTCAAACCTCAAAGAAAAAAATTATCTGCATGGCGTTAAACACATAAAAGGACACCGCCACGGATGTGAATAGTGCGATTGCTGTGGCCGCGCCCATCTTGATGAGAAAGTGGCTACCGTTCTCCTTGAGGGTAATGTCTACCGTGCCAAGAATCCACCCTATCAGGGAGAACACCGCGAGAAGAATAAGATAGTATATGAGGGTTTCCTTGCCGTTGATGAACCTCAGAGTTGTCAGGAAACGCTCGATGGAGCCCATGAGTACACCGGCAAGGCTCGACATGACGGCAGTGATGGCCTTAACTCTGCGTTTTTGTTTCGTTATATCGTCGCAGTCGACGGCGGTTCGCTGCCACAGTCCGGTAAGCCACCCAGCCACAGGAAAAATAGGCGACATGACGAGTTCAGGTGGACAGAGCTCAGTATCTTGTTCTGTGAGGAGTAGAGATATGAGGTATCCCAAGACCACGAGCGCCCAGACAGCTCCAACGATGGCTCCGATGATGAGGCCGTTGAGGGGTGCGTGGCGGTATTGCTCTTCAACCGTGTTTTTGTGGGTGGTCGTTGCTGCCTCTTTAGTAGCGGTATAGAAGATCATAGGCGTCCCCTATCTCGTCATGGTCGGCGCGGATTGTTGCAAGGGCGCGCGTTATTTGGGAATACGCTCAGAACTCGAAAAAAAATAATGCTTCTATAAATAAACTCGTGGTAAACCAGAAAGTCACAGACAAGAACAGCATTACACCCGCCATGATACTCATCTTAGAAATGATCCATCGAGTATCATGAATATTATTTACTCGCGCACCCCCGAGTGCCCATCCGGCACAAGGAAACATCATTAATGGAAGCAGGTACAGGATAAACGCCTTAGTGCTGTATGCGGCACGAGCTGGCACATGGAGGGTATCTTGACTTGCAACTAGCGTATAAAAAGTGGCTGCCGTCATAATTCCTACTGCAGTCATCATTGCGGCACCGATCACCTTAATTCCATGCTCTATTTTTGCTGGATTCCCACGGGAAGTAAAGGACCGTTCCCATGCCCCGGTAATCCATCCAAGAATAGGCAACATCAATGCGACAAGATCCATTTTCGCTCGCCTCGAAGGGTCATTCGCGAACAAACCAGGAATCAAAAGCACGAGGACCCAGGCAACCCCGATGATGGCTCCGATGATGAGGCCGTTGAGGGGTGCGTGGCGGTATTGCTGTTCGTGTGTGT
>ERZ1031332.3-NODE-3-length-183944-cov-28.167976_pt1 | contig 183944 bp, 159 predicted proteins | sample MGYA00518210_ERZ1031332 | MGnify/ENA primary metagenome ERZ1031332 (study PRJEB33718, sample SAMN03159842) | human skin metagenome | collected 2014-02-25 | study: EMG produced TPA metagenomics assembly of the PRJNA266117 data set (Human skin bacterial metagenome... | reverse complement strand
GTCAGGCGCATAGTGGTCTAAACGGAACCTGCGGTCAACTCCAACCCATTAACACGTCGACCGCAACGAATCTCTCCTGCACGATGGCGGTGTCGGCCGCGAGCGCAAGGCCAGCCGCAAGCGATATGGAAGGCGTAGCACCCCTCGACGCTCCCCGGCCCTTCTTCCGCGCCCCCGAGTCACAGGCAAAGAGCGTGAATTCAATAGGGTAGAGCGAAGCACTTGGGACGAACTACATGGGCACTTCACTTGACATGAAACCGATTACCACCAAGGAACAGCAATCAGAACCAAAATGACTATAAAATACCCGTATGCGTCATGCTATCCGCTGCTGTCGGAATTGGCGGCACACTCCTAGTACAGCACCGTGATGACGAACTCCAGGTAAGCACTGTCGGCATGGCGACCTATTTCGCCCAAGCCTGGGGCCACGCCATTTTCAAGGCCTACAACGACGACAAAGCCGGACTGAACGAAGGAATCCTTATTTCCGATGGACCCCTTCCTACGCGATCGTCCCGTTCGACCGGAGAACCGATCATGACGGTCGTCATGGTCCCCGTCAACGGAAAATTGCTCGTCGACTGGAACGCCACGGTGCGAGCCAACAATTCCCCGCTCCCACCACTACCATCACACCGATGACGTGAAAAATCCCAGCCAATCCTCACAACAGAACTGGCCGGGATTCTTCACAAAACAACTCAGGCGCTGACCGAAGTACCCTTCGAACCCAGCTGCTCACAAGCCTCAACAATCCGGGCGGCCATACCAGCCTCAGCCTTCTTGCCCCACGAACGCGGGTCGTACATCTTCTTGTTGCCGACCTCACCGTCAATCTTGAGCATGCCGTCGTAGTTCTTGAACATGTGCTCAACAACCGGACGCGAGAACGCGTACTGAGTATCGGTATCGATGTTCATCTTGATAACGCCATAGGACACCGCGTCGGCGATCTCCTGGGCAGTCGATCCCGACCCACCATGGAAGACCAGATCGAACGGCTTCTCCTTGCCGTACTTCTTGCCGCACTCGTCCTGGATCTCCTTGAGGATTCCCGGGCGCAGCTTGACGTAACCAGGCTTGTACGCACCATGGACGTTCCCGAAGGTCAGAGCGGTGGTGTAGCGGCCCTTCTCACCCAGGCCCAGCACCTCGAGGGTACGCATGCCGTCAGCAACGGTGGTGTACAACTTCTCGTTGATCTCGCCGGTCACACCGTCTTCCTCGCCACCAACAGCGCCGACCTCGATCTCGAGGATGAGCTTGGCCTTCGCGGTGCGCGACAGTAGCTCCTCGGCAATCTGCAGGTTCTCCTCAACCTCGATGGCCGAGCCGTCCCACATATGAGAGTTGAATAGCGGGTCCCGGCCCTTGTCGACGCGCTCCTGCGAGATGGCAATAAGCGGGTTGACGTACTTATCTAGCTTCTCCTTCTGGCAGTGGTCAGTGTGCAAGGCCACGTTGATCGGATAATTCTTAGCAACGACGTGGGCGTACTCCGCGAGAGCAACCGCACCGGTCACCATGTCCTTCACCGTCTGGCCGGAGGCGTACTCGGCGCCACCGGTGGAGATCTGGACGATGCCGTCGGAACCGGCCTCAGTGAACCCCTGCAGAGCAGCATTGAGGGTCTGGGAGGAGGTCACGTTGATGGCCGGGTACGCGAAGCCTTGTTCCTTCGCGCGGTCAATCATCTCGCCGTAGACCTCAGGTGTTGCGATGGGCATGTTAGGCCTTTCCTATATGAACTCGCGTTGACAAGAGCTATTCTTCCGCAGGCACCCTCCCGATGTCAGTTCCGGCACCCGGCACGCTCATAGGTGCTGCGCAGCGCACATTAGTCGGCGATGCCGGCACCATCCTGTTCCACCCGAACGTGACCACCTGAGGCCGTGGAAATCGCCGCATCAATGTCAGCTAGCCGACTATCAAGCCAGGACAGTGGAACCTCCCACTGCCTGCCGTCATCGGCATAGACAACCAGACCGGGACCAGACCCAATCGACGAGCCCCCCACCTTGACCGCAGATAAATCATCCCAGTGAACCTCGTCCATAGACGTCGCCACAGGCCCTTCAGACTCGCAGCGCAATGCTCGTCGCAAGAGCAAGCCACGCGAACAGACGATGAGCGCGGGCCCCTCCCCGACGTCGAGAAGATCCTTGCGAGCGGCGTGCAGCCGCAGATTCTGGATGACGAAAAGCACGAGGAATAGCACCACCCATGCCCCGAGCATCCACATCACCGTCGATAACTGGAAGGCGTCGGCCGTCAACGCCCACAACAAACCACCAATGACGACGACAATAAAGGCCTGCACCGCCAGGCGAAATCTCGTCGCATGATGATGAGCAACCCGGGAGGCACTAGGCACTGGATTGAATGCCACAACTAGTCGGAGTGGTTCCTCGGTGGGTTGCGTGCTCATGACACGAGCCTAGAGGGTGACGGTTCTCCCCGATCAGCTAGTGCGTGGCTTTGGACACCACTGCGTCGTCCAGGCGTACATAGCAATCGCGGCAGCCGCACCAGCATTCATGGAACGCGTTGACCCGTACTGGGTGATAGCCACCAACTGCTCGCATCCTTTGACGACCTCGTCGGTCAACCCGGGACCTTCCGATCCAAAGACCAAGCAACAGTCCTGCGGCAGCTGGACCGTCTCCAGTGGCACCGATCCAGGCAGATTATCCACTCCGACGGGAGTGACGCCGTGCTCGTCAAGCCAGTGTAGGAAGGAGGGGACGTCAGAGTGATGGTAAACGTGCAAATACCGGTCAGTCACCATTGCGCCACGTCTATTCCAACGACGCCGCCCCAAGATATGAACGGCCGCGACATTAAAAGCGTTGGCGGTACGCACCACCGACCCGATATTGAAATCGTGTTCCCAGTTCTGAATAGCCACATGCAACCGGGAGCGCTGGGCGTCAAGGTCGGCGACGATGGCCTCCATCGTCCAGTAGCGGTACCGATCAATAACATTGCGTCGATCGCCTGAGGCCAACAGCTCAGGATCGAGTCTCGGGTCATCAGGCCACGGTTTGGGCATCGGCCCAACACCTACGACTGTAGTCCCTAACTGGCTGGGAGTCTGCAGTGAAGGGGCATCAGCGAGTTCATCAGCGGACGAGGCACACACGGACCAAAGATAGTCTTGACCCTATGTCGAGTCTCCTCATGACCCTCCCAGCCCTGCTCACCCCAACCTGGATGGACCCTCAGGCCATCATCCAGGGCACCGGTGCTGCTGCTCTGTGGATCGTCGCGCTGATCGCCTTCGCCGAATGCGGCCTTGCCGTGTTCTTCATGCCCGGAGACTCTTTGCTTTTTGCTCTGGGAATGTTTGCCGCCGTGGGCGTTAACTCAACCGTCCCTTTGGTCCATTACGGATCTGTGACGACGACCCTCATCATCGTCAACGTGGTCCTCATCATCTGCGCTATCGCAGGAAATATCTGCGGTTACTGGATCGGCTACCTGGTTGGCCCGAAGCTTTTCCGAGAGCGAGAAGGATTCATGGGTAAGGTGTTCTCCCCTAAACATGTGGACACCACCCATGAGTTCTTCCGCAAGCATGGTTCCGTAGCGCTCATCCTGGCCCGTTTCGTACCGATCGTGCGCACCTTCGTCACCATGATTGCCGGCGTGGGACGGATGACGTTTCAGAAATTCATCACCTATACCGCTATCGGCGGCATACTCTGGGTGCTCATCGCTGTCCAGGCTGGTTATTTCCTCGGCCAAATCCCCGTCGTTCGGAACAATTTCGAGGCGGCTCTGCTCCTCATCATCGTGGTGTCAGTGCTGCCGATGGGTGTCGAATGGCTCAAGGCCCGACGCAAGGGTCAGGTCAGCCAGCCACAATCAGCTCGGCGGTCCCGCGTCGAGTGAAGGCCGAGCTGAACGTGCCGTAGGTGAGGGAATCGACTCACCTACGACGGGAGTTCGCTTGCCACGGCTGGACCTGCCCCGGCGCTAGCCATCCTTCCTCTGGCGGATTTGCGATCACCTTGTCGCGTTCGGCGACAGCCTTAATCCACGTGTTAACTGGTGCGCTCCAAACGATAACCAACACCACCGCGACGGCCATGACCCCGATGACGTCAAACCCTCCTATAAACTCTGCGCCACGAGAAAGCCACCACATCCAACCCAGTGAGAGCACCGTGAAGAGATAGCGGTCGATGGCGTGGCCTCGACCCATCGTCACCGTCAAGACGCAACCCGCCAGTGGAGTGAGCAGATAACCGGTCCAGCCTCCCGAGTCCATGCCCAAGGCGAACGACGTCAGGATCGGGCCGAGGGTCGATTGGCTCTCGCTACGCCCAGCCACCCACAACCCACAGATGATGAGAGCCCACATGGTCGACAAACCGATCACAATGACCCGTGCCACAACGATCAGTTTGGGCATCCCTGGCAACGACGGCAGATAGCCATACCTGACTGTTCCCTCAGAGGTCGTATGGGTCATGGTGACATCATGTCACTTAGCGACAACCCGAACGAGAACCGTCATCGCCGCGATGTCTCACCAGGTCGCTACCCAGGACAACACCGCTGACCAGATGAGCACTCAGGAGAAGAAGGTCGCTCCGCCAGGCGGCCCCGGCGAGGATTCGGTGTCGCCATCGTGGAAAGGACGAGCATCTGCCAACAGCTTCGCCAGTGCATCACCAGCGATAAACCGGAACGGGACAGCCGCGCCGCTACAGCGTCGAGTCAGGTCCTCCTCGTGCAGCGGTCCGTTCGAGGCGGCCAGGACAATATTTCCGTAGCGACGCCCCTTGAGGGTCGCTGGCTCCGCCGCCATACAGACGTTGGAAAACACTTCTTTAACGGACCTCACGACTCGCTTAGTCCACACAAGGGGTGCGGAGTCAGCTAAGTTCGCTACCCCGATACCGTCGGAGTGCAGGATGCGGGATACATCGGCAAAGAACTCGACAGTGACGAGGTCGCCAGGAACCCGAGCGCCGTCGAAGGCATCGAGGATGACGACGTCAGCGAAATCCTCCCGCATGGCCGCGACCCCCGATCGTCCGTCTACCGGACGCACCTTGATCCCTGAACGCACCGGTAGCGGAGCCTTGAGACGGACCTCAGCCGTCAACTCGGCGTCGGGCTCACAGACGATCTGCGGGCTGGTCGGACGGGTCGCCGCGACATACCGCGCGAGGCACATCCCTGCCCCACCGAGATGGATGACGCGCATCCTCTCCCCCGCTGGACGGTGAACATCGAGATGATCGGCGATGCGTTGCATATAGTCGAACTCCAGACGGGTGGGATCGTCGGGATCGATCCACGACTGATCCGCGTCACCGACGCGCACCATCCACGCTCCCGCCACGTCCGGGTCGGGCAGAAGTCGGCTCATCGAGACCCCAGCCTTCCGGCCAGCCAATCGTGCACCCAGTCCGAATTATCGGCCATCCACCTCGAGATCGCAGTGTCCTCCTGGCCACCACGCTTAGTGGTATCGACCATGAGGTGCTCCAGACTAGACAGGTGGGCGTCGTCGATTGCGAGGTTCCGGATGAGCTGAGCGGCCTTGGGATGGTCCTTCTCAAATCCGGGGCGACCGAAACTGTAAATGAGCTCCGCGTTGGAGATGGCGTTCTTGGGATCATCGAGATCGCGTACCGGGTAAGCATCATAAGCCCAGTGCGGCCGCCAGAGAGTGACCGCGACGTTATTCCCTGCCTTGGTGGCTTTCTGGAGCTGGGCCAGCATCGCCGGCGTCGACGAGGTCTTGAGGGTAATGTTCGACAACCCGTACATCGGCAACGTCTGATGAGCGATGGTCTTCGTCATCTCGGCACCCGGTTCAATGCTGTAAATGACGTTCCCGTAAGCGCTACCAGTTTTCTTGAGATCGGCGATGGAATGTGCCGGTGAGTTTTTATTCACGGCAATAGTGAGTTTCGCATTGTCGTACCAGCACCCGAGATTCTCCAACTTCGGGCCGTACTTGCGGATGTAGCCAGCCTGGGTCACCGGAAGCCAGGAATCAGTGATGATGTCGATGTCACCGCCAGCAGTCGCCTGATACCCGACCCCGGCGTCAAATCCTTTAATGGTGACGGTGTAGCCGTCCTTCTTGAGGACTTGCTTGATGAGACCAGCTGTCGCCCAGGACTCATCCCATCCGTTGAACGCACCGATCGTCAGGGAGGTGTTGGTATCGGGCTTCATTGCGGTGATGTCCTTGGAACGAGCTCCTGGGGTGCAATGGGTCCACTTCTGGTCAGGCGTAGCACCTGCATGGGCCTCGGGGGTCGCCTCAACTCCCGAACGTGATCCGTTGGCCGCCTCGTCACCACTGTTGTAGACCCCGGCTGTCCCGGAACACCCCGCAAGTCCCAACCCGATCAGGCCTGCCAAGAACGCTATGGCTGCCACACCGTGCGACATCATCCATCTCCCATCCATCCAGCGCCCGATGTGGCGCAAGCCTTCAGAATCTCGTCGGAGGGCCGGTGCCGACTGTAGTCCGCGCCGGGCGACACCCAGCCTGGGATGCTTAAACCATGACCTTATTGTGTCCCTGCGGATCAGGACGGAACCTCGACCAGTGCTGCGGACCAATCCTCGACGACCCGCGTCACGCCGAAACCGCCGAAGCACTCATGCGGTCGCGCTACACCGCGAACACCCTGGGACGGTGGAATCACCTGTGGGCAACCTGGCACCCCCGTACCCGTCCCGATGTTGTCGATTCGCAGGGCGTGGAATGGACGGGTTTACAGATCCTTGCCACCAAGGATGGCCAACCGGGCGACATCACGGGAATGGTGGAATTTCGCGCCTCGTACCGGGCCGGGAAGCGCCACAACGTCCTCCATGAGGTGTCCCGTTTCCAGCGTCGCGCAGGCCGGTGGATGTATGTCGACGGGGACGTCGACTAAGCACTTAGTTCTTGCCAGACTCCGCCGCGGCCGAAGAGACGACGCTATCGAGCCATGTGCCGTGCGCACCGGACGTGGCATGACAACCACCGGGCACTGCGCGTTGCGTCTGATGTCTCAGATCCCAACACCGCACAACGGAGTGGGCTTGATAGTGCTGGCCGTCGTAGTCGTCTCCTCCTGGCTCACTCCGCTTGACGGGCGGCGGACTTCTTGGCACGGTCACGGCTGAGCGGATCAGTGATGGCCTCCAGACCCTTGCCCTCGGCGTCAACGCCCATGAACAAAGCGACGAGACCACCGGTAAGCATGATGCCGGCACCGATGAAGTAACCGCCGACAAGGGGGCCGCGCGAGGAACCGTCACCGATGAGGTTACCGAAGATGAATGGAGCGATAGCACCGGCAATCTGGGCGATCGAGAAAAAGTAGCTAATAGCCTGGCCACGAACTTCCAGCGGGAAAATCTCAGACACTGTCAGATAGGCCGAGGAAGCTCCGGCACTAGCAAAAAAGAAAGCGACGCACCAGAAGATAGTGTGGGTGGTCGGCGTCAGGGCGTCACGCTGGAACAGTATCGCACTGATAGCCAGCACTAGAGCAGCTATTCCGTAGGTGGCGAAAATCATCTTACGTCGACCAACAGTGTCGAAGAATCGTCCCAGTAGAATTGGGCCGAGTAGGTTTCCGACCGCGAATGGGATCATATACAAGCCGACGTCAGATTTAGACACTGAATAGAACTGCGACAGCACGATCTCATAGGTGAAAAAGATGGCGTTGTACAGGAAGGACTGGGTCACCATAAGGGTGACACCCAGCACAGTGCGCTTCCAATAGCGACGCAGGAACACCTCGACCAGCTCAGCACCAGACTCCTTAAACTCTACCCAACGCTGGGAGAAGTTGCGGCGACCTTGACGCCTCACCTCGGGTTCCAAGGTGATGGCCTGGTCGTCGCTAACCGGCTCAAGTTCATGCCCCGACTCCCGAACATCCTGCTCGATCCCGGCAACGATCTCTTCGGCCTGCTCACCGTAACCGTGCGTCAGCATCCACCGAGGCGACTCCGGAATGTGCTTACGAATAAGGATGACAACAATGCCGAGAACCGGACCAATAAAGAAGCCAATACGCCAGCCCCAAAACTCCGCGACCTTCGTCGGGTCAAGGAGGTAAATAGTGGCGACCGAACCGAGCATGACGCCAGCCCAGTAGGTGCCATTGACAGACAAGTCCACCCGACCGCGATACTGGGCTGGAATGAGCTCATCGATGGCCGAGTTGATCGCTGAATATTCACCACCAATACCAGATCCAGCAATAAACCGGCACACATAGAGGAACCACGTCGAGAAGGACAAACCTGCAATACCCGAACCAAGAAGGTAAACCAGGAGAGTCAGAGTGAAGAGTTTCTTTCGACCAATACGGTCGGTAAGTTTGCCGAAGAAGAGAGCACCAAGTACTTGGCCAAGCAGGTAGAAGGTTGCTGCCGCGGTAACCTCGGTGGTGGACATGTGCAGCGGTTTTGCAAAGCCATTTGCTGCGACGATCTGCACCTCAATACCGTCGAGGATCCACGCTGTTCCTAGACCGACGATAACCATGGTGTGAAATGTCGACCACGGCAGCCGGTCGATACGGGCCGGTATCAGTGATGTGATCGTTCGCTCAGTGGCTTGGGCGTCTGACACAGCGGTCCTCCTCCATGTGGGGATGGCGTGAGCAGGGTATACCCACACACTCCACCAAATAGTGAGAAACATCACAGCAGGGGCGTTGGTTCAACTGACCCAACGCCCCTACGAACTGTCACAACGCCGTCACACGGCAAGCGTTCGCCATCAGAGAATCACCAAACCGTCACCGGCCTCGTTGATGTCAAAGGTCGCCGTATCGCCCTCCTGCACTTGCCCAGACAACACCTTGCGAGCCAGCTGATCATCGATGGTGGTCTGCATCAGGCGACGCAGTGGTCGGGCACCGTAGATCGGGTCGAAACCCGCCATGGCCAGCCAGTCCTTACCGGCGTCGGTCACGGCAATGGTGATGCGCCGCTCGGCCAGCCGTGAATTGAGCTTAGCCAGGTTCGTCTCGACGATCCGTCCCAGATCGGCCATCGACAACGGGTCGAACATGACCACATCGTCGAGTCGATTCAGGAACTCGGGTCGAAACGCCTGACGCACCGCCCCCATGACGGCCTCACGCTTAGCATGGTCATCAAGGCTCGCGTCTGACAGGAATTGGCTACCCAGATTGCTCGTCAAGACCAAAATGGTGTTGCGGAAATCCACCGTGCGTCCTTGGCCGTCAGTCAGACGACCGTCGTCGAGCACCTGCAACAAAATGTTAAAGACGTCGGAATGAGCCTTTTCCACCTCGTCGAGCAAGATAACCGAGTAGGGGCGACGCCGCACAGCTTCGGTAAGCTGACCGCCCTCTTCGTAACCGATGTAACCCGGAGGGGCACCGACCAGACGTGAGACGGAGTGCTTCTCCATGTACTCACTCATGTCAATACGCACCAGAGCGGTCTCGTCGTCGAAGAGGAACTCCGCCAGGGACTTGGCCAACTCGGTCTTGCCGACGCCCGTGGGGCCCAGGAAGAGGAACGAGCCAGTCGGACGGTTCGGGTCGCTGATTCCGGCCCGGGAGCGACGCACCGCATCCGAGACGGTCTTGACAGCTCGATCCTGACCAATAAGACGTTCGTGCAGCCGCTCCTCCATATGGAGCAGCTTCTCCTGCTCGCCTTGCATCATCCGCCCCACGGGGATGCCGGTCCACGAGGAAACAACCTCGGCAATGTCGGAGGTACCGACCTCCTCGGACACCATCCGTGGGGTCTCCTCCTCAGCCTTGGCAGCAGCCTCCATCTCCTTCTCAAGGCCGGGAATCTGACCGTAGAGGATCTCGGACGCTCGCCCGAAGTCGCCCTCGCGCTGGTACTTGTCGGCCGCAGTCCGCAACTCGTCAATCCTTGTCTTGAGCTCACCGACCTTGTTGAGACCAGCCTTCTCAGCCTCCCAGCGCGACTCCAGGCCGCGCAGGGTCTCCTCCTTGTCAGCCATGTCAGCGCGCAACCTCGTTAGGCGCTGCTGGCTGGCCGGGTCGTCCTCCTTCTCGACGGCGAAGATCTCCATCTTCATGCGGTCGACTTCACGGCGCAGGGTGTCGATCTCCTCCGGAGAGGAGTCAATCTCCATGCGCAGCCGAGACGCAGCCTCGTCGATAAGGTCAATGGCCTTGTCAGGAAGCTGACGGGCGGTGATGTACCGGTGAGACAAGCTGGCGGCCGCGACAAGGGCTCCGTCAGTAATACGCACCTTGTGGTGGGCCTCGTAGCGCTCTCGCAAGCCGCGCAGGATGGCAATAGTGTCCTCAACCGACGGTTCACCGACAAAGACCTGCTGGAAACGACGCTCCAGAGCTGGGTCCTTCTCAATATGCTCGCGGTACTCGTCGAGGGTAGTGGCACCGATCATTCGCAGCTCGCCACGGGCCAGCATCGGCTTGAGCATATTGCCAGCGTCCATTGCTCCCTCTCCGGAAGCCCCGGCGCCGACGACGGTGTGCAGCTCATCGATAAAGGTAATGATCTGCCCCTCGGCCTCCTTGATCTCGTTGAGGACGGCCTTGAGGCGCTCCTCAAACTCGCCGCGGTATTTAGCCCCGGCAACCATGGAGGACAGATCCAAAGAGACGACGCGACGCCCTTTGAGAGAGTCGGGAACGTCCCCGGCGACGACGCGCTGAGCCAACCCCTCGACGACGGCAGTCTTGCCGACCCCCGGTTCACCGATAAGGACCGGGTTGTTCTTAGTGCGTCGCGCCAACACCTGGACGACGCGGCGAATCTCCTGGTCACGACCAATGACGGGGTCGAGCTTGCCGGCACGGGCGCGCTCGGTGAGATCGACGGAGTACTTGGCGAGAGCCGATTCGCCTCCCTCGGACTCCTCGGAGGTGACACGACGGTCTCCACGACCTTCATTGAAGGCCGCCGCGAGGGAGTCGGGCTTGAGGCCGAGCCCTGCCAGGCCGTTCTGGACGTCGGAGGGAACCGCCGTCAGCGAAATAAGAAGATGCTCGGTAGCGACGAAGGAATCGCCCATGGCCTCGGCACGGTTCTGCGCGTCGGCGATGACTCGGGCGAAGGCCCCGGACAGCTGCGGCTGAGCTACTGAGGCGCCGGTACTTGACGGAAGGGAGCGCATCGCTGCGGTAGCGACGGCGTCGACCTGCTGAGGATCAATCCCCAAGCCAGCTACCAACGGACTGACAGTGTTGTCTGGGATCGTGAACAGTGCGTGAAGAAGATGCGAGGGCTCCACGGATGGGTTCCCGTGGGCCAACGCATGCCGAGTAGCGGCGGTGACCGCGTCACGGCTCATCGTGGTGAGATTGGTGTCCATTACGTGCCTCACTGAAGTTGAGTTGCTATGACTCAAGTATGACTCCTGACGGGACACAATCAAGTGAAGTTGAGCGTATATGACTCAACTAGCCCAAGGGAGTCGCTCCCCTACCACCTCGGAACCACTGTGAGGTCCAGCCGCTCCGCGTCGTCACGGTCAGAATGACTGGAAGAGGACGGCCTCCCGTCCCAATTGTCAGATGACACGAACGACCCTCAGATGAACGCTCGTTCTCACCTATAGGAAAAGCGGAAGCTACCGCCACCACCCTGGCAAGATATTCCCCATGTCCGATCTGCGAACCGTCCCCAAGCACACCGCCCTCCTCATCGGGCTCATGATATTTGGGCTATTTTTCGGCGCCGGAAACCTCATCTTCCCGGTCGAGCTAGGGCGCCTCGCCGGCCACAGCGCCCCCGTAACCGCCGCAGGATTTCTCGTCACCGCAGTCGGGATCCCCATCGTGGCCATCATCTCTTCCGCCGTGTCGGGATGCTCCAGCGTCCACGGCATGACCTCGCGGGTGTCCTCTCAATACGCCACGATCTTCACCTGCCTGCTGTACCTGACCATCGGCCCAGCCTTCGCCATCCCGAGAACGGCGACCGTCTCCTACGAAGTCGGCGTGGCGCCCTTTATCCAAGGCCACGGCCCGGCACTGCCGATCTTCACCATCGTGTTCTTCGCGATGACTCTGGTCGCAGCCCTCAAACCCGGAAAGCTCATGGACTGGGTAGGGCGATATCTGACCCCACTGTTCCTTGCCCTGCTAGCCATCCTCATCGTGGCAACCCTCATCCATCCCATGCCCACCGTCGCGAATCGTCCCCCGCAGCCCCCGTACGATCACCAGCCCTTCATGCACGGCTTCCTCGACGGCTACAACACCATGGACGCGCTGGCGTCCCTCGCCTTCGCCATCGTCATCATTGAAGCAATCAATCAACGCGGCTCGACGGGCCGTCGCGATGTCACCCATATCACAATCCGCGCCGGGCTGGTTGCCACCATCCCGCTGACCCTCGTCTACGTATCCCTGGCATGGCTCGGGCGCACGTCCACCCTCGTCGTCCCTAACGCTGCCAATGGCGGCGTCGTCCTGGCTGGGGTTTCACGCCACTACTACGGCACGGCCGGTCAGGTGTTGATAGCCGCCATCGTGCTGGTAGCCTGCCTCAAAACAGCGATCGGTTTGGTCGTGGCCTGTGCCGAGATCTTTCGTCGCATGTTCCCGGCGGGGCCGTCAGTGCGAAGCTGGGTCGTCATCTTCAGCGTGGCGTCAGCCATCATCGCCAACGCCGGTCTGACGACGATCATCGCCTGGTCGACCCCCGTCCTCATGTTCCTCTACCCGTTGGCAATCACGGCGATCATTTTGGGGCTGCTTGACCCGTGGCTGGGTGCCAGCCGCCTCCCCCACCGCATCATGACCGGATGCGTCGTCCTGGCTGCCCTGCCAGACCTGGTGCGCGCCCTGCCGATCCAAGGGTCAGGAACCCGCGCTATCACCCACGTGGCCGACATGGTCCTACCCTGGGCGTCCGACGGTCTCGGTTGGGGGCTTCCCGCCATTATCGGTCTGGCCGCCGGTTGGGGAGCCAGTCTCATCTTGGGTCGCCCCCGTCGTTGGGGCACGAGTAGCTGAGTGGCTTTACGCTTGCGAGAGCAAGTCTTCGAGCTTGACCAGGGTGTCGTGCCAGTCGTCGACCGCGACGCACGGAATACCCATCGCCTTGACAGGATAGTCGTTGCCGTGTTCGTCAAGACGATCACCGTAAAACAGCACATCCGCCTTGGATAGGCCCGTCATCTCAAGCAACTTGGCTATACCGAAGGACTTGTCTCGACCAACTCGAGTGATATCCACGGAGGTAGACCCCCCAGCGCGCACCTCAAGATCAAGGAGCTTCCCAGCAACCGCCTCACGCAGTTTAAGCTTCTTGTCGCCGCTGGGATCCCACGCTTTCTTCGCGTCGACGGGGGCCTGCTGACCCAGTGCGGAAAAAGTGATCTGCGACTCGCGGTCTTCCAGTACCGGACCCCAGGTGTGTTCCTCCCACAGCCCGAGGTCACGGGCGCAGGTTTCGACAGCTTCCATAGCACGGGACTTCTCGTCGTCGGTCAAAGCCTCGACGTAAATACGCTGCCACTCACCGTCAACACAGCGGTAGTACTGAGTACCGCAGGCGGGCAGCAGGTGGAGCCGATCCAGCCGGGGTGCGTCGACGAGAGCCTCGACGACCTGAGTCCGGAACTGACCGAACTGGCCACCAGAGATGACGCATACACTCGTGCGATCAAGCAAACGAACAATGATGCGGGCCATCTCCTGGGGAAGGCGAGTTTTCGAGGGGGCCAACGTGTCGTCTAGATCAAACGCGACAAGTTCAGGAATCACCCTCGAACTGTACAAGGCCGACGAATGCTCACGCACGACAACGGGCCCGCACGTTTCCCAGCGGGCCCGTCTGTCGAAGGGTCAGGACACCGATGCGGCGTAAATCGAGTCGATAGAGGCACGCAGAGTCTGATCGAACTCCTGCTGCGACTGTGCGACGTTTAGCCCCTCGGCCAAAGCACGAGAGAAGCTCGCGATGAGTCCCCTGTTGCGGGCCAGCTTCTTGTTGGCCTCCTCACGGGAGTACCCACCAGACAGGGCGACAACGCGCAGGACCTTCGGATCCGCAATGAGGTCGGCATACAGGTCTTCGGAACTCGGGATCGTCAGCTTCAACATGATTTTGGCATCGAGCGGCAGAGAGTCGATGTGGGCGCGGATGAGGTTGTGCAGCCTTTCCTCAGCCTTCTCCTTATGTAGAGCGTGGATGTCGACCTCGGGTTCGAGGATCGGCACAAGACCCGCAGCGCGCACCTGTTCGGCCAGTTCGAACTGCTGGTCGACAATCTTTTCAATGCCAGCTTTGTCATCATCCAGGATAACAGAGCGCTCTTTGGTACCGAAGATGTGCTTGTCCTCGACGGCGCGATGCAGCAACTCGCCGAGGCCGGGAATCGGCTTCATGAGACGAACGTGGCGGTCTTCGTCAGCCAGGCCCTTATCAATCTTGAGAATGGGAACAATGCCCTTCTTCTCCCACAGGTAATCACCGGTGGGGATTCCCTCGATCTTGCGATCCATCGTCATCTCGAACAGGATCGCCGCGAGAATATGGTCGCTAGTAAAAGACGGGCTGGTGATGATCCTGGTCCGCATCTCGTGGACGAGATCGAACATCTTGTCCTGATCGTCTCCATAAACCTCAGGTTCTACCCCATATGCCTTGAGGGCCTTCGGGGTAGAACCGCCGGACTGGTCCAAGGCCGCAATGAATCCGGGCGCAGTACCCATGCGTTCAGTCTGCTGAGCGCGCGCATTAGTGGCTGTCATGGCGACATCTCCTTCGACTTCGATGACGTCTTCCAACGTACCCGAAAACGTGGGTCACGAAAGGTTTAGCGAGGGATCTCGTGCCACTCCCGAGCCATCCTCACCAACCCCGGGGCATGACAATTCCCAGCTTCGATCCGATCAATCGTTACCGCGATGAGTGTGGCCGATCCGGTATCAGTCATTGACTGAACGAAACCATGCAAAATGGGCCCCTGCATCTCTAACCGGGGTGCTCCCTCAGCGCTCGGCGCCCACTCGGTGCCGGCAAAGTGATCGGCCCCTGGCACAGCGAAGTCATCAGCGAGGTCCGCGCGATCTGCATCAAGCATGTGGACGATGACGCGGGACTCCTCCGTCAGGGTGGCCAGGGTCGTCGAACCATTACCCAACGACACCGACACAACAGCCGGGACGACTGACACCGACGCCAGGGAGGAGACCGTCAAGCCCTCGGGCCCAGCCGCTCCCATCGTCGTGAGGATCGCCACTCCAGCAGGGTACCCGCGAAATGCAGTGGCCAAATCGTTGGCTAGCTCGTGGGCAGAGGTCGGTGCGGGGTTCGGCGTCGTCACCCGCTTGAGTTTGTCACTCATTTTCACGATTGTCGCCAGAAAACTGCCCTCAAGGATCATGCACCCATGACCGTCTCGACGACGAGAACCACGTTGAGAGCCGAGACTGCTGCCACGACGATCCACGCGATGGCGGCCATGACACGCCCATTCGTCCATTGGCCCATCAGCCGCCGATCGCCGGTGAACCGAGCCAACGGCACCAACACGAGCGGCAACCCCATGCTCAACAGCACCTGGCTCCAGACGAGGGCCTGAGTCGGATTGGCTCCGGATGCCAGAATGATTAGCGCCGGGATGATCGTCACAAGTCGCCGGACCAGCATCGGCACCCTCATATGGAGAAGCCCGGCCATGATCTCAGCTCCGGCATACGCGCCAACGGAGGTTGAAGCCAGACCTGACGCGAACAGCCCCACCGCGAAAATAAGCCCCACTACCGGCCCCATTGAGTTACTCATGGCTGCATGAGCCTCAGCTATGCCGTCGATACCCTTAACACCTTGCAGGCTCGCCGCAGCCAACAGCAGCATCGCAATATTCACCGATCCTGCCAGCACCAGAGAGACCGCGACATCCCATCGGGTTGCTCGCAACAGCGTGGTGATCCGTTTTGGCCTGTCGTCGGTCCCGTGGCGATCACGCACCAGGGAAGAGTGCATGTATACCGCGTGAGGCATGACTGTAGCGCCCAGCATCGACGTGGCGAGCATGACGGTTTCAGTACCTTCAAACCGGGGCACTAGGCCTGACGCGACCCCACCCCATGACAGCGGGGAAAAAGCAAGACCGGCGGTGAACCCGATGGCGATGACGACGAGCATCCCGATAATGACGATCTCGAAGGTGCGCTGGCCATGACGCGACGGGATCGCCAAAATCGCCAGCGACAACGCCCCGGTCATAAGTCCACCTACGATCAGTGGGAGCCCGAACAGAAGCTGCAGGGCCACCGCCCCACCGATGACCTCTGCCAGATCAGTGGCGGCAGCGACAAGCTCGGCCTGAAACCAATAGGCCAGACGACTACCACGACGCGGCAGTGCCCCTCCGACAAGTTCGGGCAAGGAATGTCCGGTAACCAATCCGAGCTTGGCGGACAAATACTGCACCAACATCGCTACGACGTTGGCGACGACGAGCACCCATACCAGCAAGTAGCCGTAGCCGGCTCCGGCTGCCAGGTTCGCGGCGACGTTTCCCGGGTCGACGTACGCCACGGCGGCGACGAAAGCTGGCCCCATAAGGCGTATCACTCGGTTGCTCACATCGCCATCATGTCCCCTCAGGCAAGGAGCCCCAAAACGCCACAACTGTCACCCGTCAGGCGGCGAGCTGAATCGTCATGAAATCCACCGACGGAAGGATGTCACACGCGTCTGGTAGCCGTAGGGTCAGGAAAGTGAGCAGCGCTTCGATACCCCCACGACGCCCCCCGGGACGTTTGCGTCGTGGTTACCGATGGCTGCACGCCCACCCCATGATCCTCGATTCAGTAATGGCCTTCCTCGTCCTCATCGCCGCATTCGCGACGTGGGGACACGACACCAACCACAACACCGCTTACCGCGCATGGATGGCGCTGTGGGTACTGACTGTCTGTGCGTCCTGGGTGTGGGCCCGCACCAAGCCGGAAGTGACCGCTTCGGTGCTAGTCGCCTCACACATCCTTCAGCTAGCGGTCTACCCGTTCCCGTCACCGCAAAACACCCTAGTCCCCCTCATCCTCTATCAGGTGTCACTGAAGACCGACCCGCCCCGGCGCAGATTCTGGCTGGCCATGTGCGTCGTCGGCCCGGTTTCCGCCGGGGTGAGCTGGGGATTCGCCCCGACGACCTCCGAACCCATCAGCTATAACACTCACCTCATCCGCTTCTCCGTCATCATCATCGCGTGCATGGCCAGTTGTTTGGCAGCGTGGTTTGCCGGCAGCGCCACGAGAGACCGACGTCAAACCATGGCAGCGTTGCGCCAACGTGCCATCGACCTGGAGCGCGAGCGCGACCAAAGCATCAGGCTAGCCACCCAGGAGGAGCGGGCCAAGATCGCCCGGGACATGCACGACATTGTCGCCCACTCCTTGTCGGTCATCGTGGTGCAGGCAGACGGTGGCGCCTACCTGGCTCACCATGAAGAGGCCGGCGATATCGAGACCCGACTGTCAGCCAGTGGGCAGGCCCTCGACACGATCGCTACGACGGCCCGTCACGCCCTTGACGAGACTCGACGTCTCGTCGGTGTGCTGCGTGACAACGATGCTGGCCCGCAGCTGTCCCCCACTCAGGGCCTTGACGACATCCCCAACCTCATCAGGGAGATGAAGGGAGCTCTCGCCATCACTCTGACGATCAAAGGCCGCTCGGAATGTCACGAACCGTTGTCCCAAGGCGCCGAACTCGCCTGCTACCGCGTCGTCCAAGAAGCCCTCACCAATGTCCTTAAACACGGCGGCCCGACGGCAACCGCCCACGTCACCATCAGCCACCACCCCGATGATGTCACCTTGGACATTCTCGACGATGGCCGCGGTACTAGCGTCACGGGTATCGAGCGCGCCGACGGGGCCGGACATGGCCTGGTGGGGATGCGAGAACGAATGTCCGCTTGGGGTGGCACCCTTGAGGTAGGGAGTCGCCCGGGCCACGGGTTCCGAGTCCGTGCCGTCATCCCTACCCGTTGATCGTCAGTTTGAGCCCCGAAGGACCACGCCATGACCGACCCGATCCGACTCCTCCTGGCCGACGACCAGCAGATGGTGCGCGCCGGGTTCCGCCTAGTCCTTGACGCCCAGCCGGATATGTCCGTCGTCGGGGAGGCTAATGACGGAGCTGAGGCCTTACAGCTCGTCGACGAGTTGGCCCCCGATGTTGTCCTTATGGATATCCGGATGCCTGTCCTTGATGGTTTGGGCGCCACCGAGAAGATCATGACAAGCCACCCTGAGGCCAAGATCCTCGTGCTGACGACCTTCGACCTTGACGAGTACGTCCACTCTGCGCTGCGAGCAGGGGCGTCCGGATTCATGCTCAAAGACGCTGGGCCCACCGAACTACTAGCCGCCATCCGCGCTGTCCGCGACGGTGACTCTGTCGTCGCCCCGTCGGCCACTCGCCGCCTCATAGAGAGGTTCATCCCCCGTCAGGGCGAAGGGGCTGCGACCATAACCGACCCGAAGCTCGTCGAGACTCTCTCAGACCGGGAGCGCGAGGTGCTTACCTGCGTCGGCGAAGGACTCACGAACGCCGAGATCGCCGAACGGCTCTACCTGGCCGAGACGACCGTCAAAACCCACATTGGCCACATCCTGTCAAAGCTGGGGCTGCGCGACCGCGTCTCCATGGTCATCACGGCCTATGATGCCGGTCTGGTGCGTCCGGGTCGCTGACCTTTCAGTTGACTACGGCGCTGCCGAAAATGGGCACATCCTCCTGCGGTAGGAGAGCCGAAACCACTCCCGGGACCGATGTGTGACGAGGGAAAACACCCTTAGCGTCAAAGGTGTTGTTAAACCTCTGACACAGGAGTTTCCATGTCTGCCTCAGTGACGGCCGCAACCACCATGACGTCTCGCACGGCCTCAGCGGTCCGCACTCTCGACCTCACTAAAACATACGGGTCCGGGACGACCCTTGTGAGAGCCCTGCGGTCGGTGACCCTCGACATACCTTCCGGACGGTTCACCGCAATCATGGGAGCGTCAGGTTCGGGCAAGTCGACCCTGCTGCACTGCATCACCGGGCTCGACTCCCCTACTTCGGGCCGGGTGTGGATTGGCGATACCGAGATCACCCATCTCGACGACGACGCCCTCACCAAGCTACGTCGCCAGCACGTCGGGTTCGTGTTTCAATCTTTCAACCTCATGCCCACTCTCAGCGCTGCTGACAACATCACCCTGCCGCTGCGTCTGTCGCACACCAAGGTCGACAAGGAATGGTTTGACCACATCACCGGAATGCTCGGCATTACCGAGCGTCTTGGCCATAAGCCGTCGCAGATGTCTGGCGGACAGCAGCAGCGCGTCGCCGTCGCCCGCGCCCTGGTGACCCGCCCCGACGTCATCGTCGCCGACGAGCCGACCGGCGCCCTCGATTCGGAGGCCAGCGGCGATCTGCTCACCTTCCTGCGTCACTGCGTCGACGATCTTGGTCAGACCGTCGTCATGGTCACCCATGATCACGACGCCGCTGCCAGGGCCGACGACATCGTCACCGTAACCGACGGCCAGGTCTCGACCGCTCGCAGCCAGGAGGCCCTGGCATGATCCACGAACGTCGTCGTCTTATACCCACGATGATCGCCGTCATCATTGGTGTGGCCTTCGTAGCCAGCACGCTGATGTTGATGGACTCGATCAAGGCCTACACGCTACGTATCCAGGCAGCAGCTGTCGGGGACGCCACCGCAGTGGTGACCGCTAAGGAGCCCTCGAAGCCTATGTCCTCGATAACTGTCGACAAGGTTGCCGCAGTGCCCGGCGTGACCTCAGTGGAGCAGACCCGTAACGCCTTCCTCCAGCGCACCGACAACGGGCAGGCCTCCTTCGTCAACGGTCACCTGGTCCCGGCCCATCCCCACTTGGTCAAGGGCCGAGCACCAGCCAAGCTGGACGAGGTAGCCGTCAACCAATCCACTGCCGGCAACAACGCCGGGATCGGATCGAAGATCATCGTCAACGACCCCTCCCGAAACGGTGCGAAGCCCATTACCCTCACCGTGGTTGGTGTGCTCGACCCGGACGCCCGCACCACGACCACACCGACTTCCCCGGAAATTTACCTATCGGCCGCCAATCTGGGACGCATCAGCGGTCATTCCGGTGCCAATACCGTGTACGTAAACTCTGACCGCCCTGCCTCGCAGATCGCGCAGGAGGTTTCGAAGGTTGTCGGCACCACAGCAACGGTCCGCACCGCCGACGACGAGCGAACCTATGAGGCCAACCAAGCCTCCCAGGGATTCGCCGCCATGACGACCTTCATGGGAGCCTTTGCCGTGATCGCCCTGGTTGTAGCCGCGATCGTTATCGTCAACACCTTTACGATCCTCGTCGTACAACGCACTCGCACCCTCGCCCTGGCGCGCTGCATCGGTGCCACCCGAAAACAGGTGCGACGCTCGGTTCTCGGGGAAGCGCTCATCGCCGGTCTCATCGGGTCGGTTGTCGGAACTGCCCTGGGTATCGGCGTCACCCAGCTCATGCTTATGGGCCTCAAGGCTGCTGGATCCCCGATCGACACCTCAGTGAGCGTCACCGTGACGTCCTGCATCATCCCAATCCTTGTAGGTGTGGTCGTCACAACTCTGGCTGCCTTGCCTCCGGCACGACGCGCCACCAAGGTCACTCCAGTGGTGGCACTCCAGCCGGTGACTGAGACGCCCACTCGCAAGATTGGACGGGTCCGCGTCGGGTTCGGAACGCTGCTCTTCCTCGCTGGTACTGCCCTTGTCATCACCTGCGCAACGAGCGATATGGAGACGAAGAACGCCGTGATGTGCGGGGTCGCCGGCGGGTTCATCAGCTTTGCCGGAGTGCTCGTGTTAGCTCCTGTCCTCATCGGAAGCCTAGGCCGAGCCATCGGTGTCGCTCGTCCTGGCGGGATTCCCGGGGAGCTGGCTATCGAAAACACCCAGCGCAACCCACGCCGCACTGCCACAACGGCGTCGGCTTTGCTTATCGGCGTCACCCTCATCGCCACCGTTGCGACGGGTGCCGCCACCGGTCGGGCCTCCATTGGCAACATGATGAACGGGCATTTCCCCGTTGACGCTACTGTGAGAGCCCAGGGCCCGCTCAACAACGCCACCATTGGCGACGTCAAGAGGTCCGACGGTGTCTGTCAGGTCGCCACTGTGACGACGGTCCCCGGCACGGTTGAGGCCGGTGGCAAGGCCACAAAGGTCGCTGTCCAGGCAGCGTCTCCGGAGTTCCCCAAGGTCGTCCGTGACGAGTCCGCTGCCAAGGGACTCGACGACAGCCACGCTGTGGGAGCGCTGCCTGGGGCCGCCGATGGCAGCAAGATCACCGTCACCGTTAATGGGAAGAAAGCCAATCTGACCCTGGTACGACATGGCAAGGACAACGAGGGACTCATCGTCACCCAAGGCATCCTCACCAAGCTGGCGCCCCATGCCCAACCCACTGAAATCCAGGTGCGTTATCAGGACGGCACCGATCAGTCCAAGGCCACCCAAGCCCTGTCCAAGTCGATGTCGACCCACCCAGGGGTGACGGTAACGTCATCGGCCGATCAGAAAGCCCAGATGGACAAGATCATCAACATCATGCTTGGGATGGTCGTCGGGTTGCTGGTGATTTCGGTCATCATTGCCATAGTCGGCGTCGCGAACACCTTGGGTCTATCGGTGGTAGAGCGCACCCGTGAGATCGGACTGTTACGCGCCCTCGGCCTGACTCGCGCACAGGTCCGATCGATGTTCGGCAAAGAAGCGCTCATGCTCTCGGGCATCGCAGCGATCCTGGGCATTGCCCTGGGGATCGGGTACGGCATCGCCGGATCCCACGCCCTTTTTGGCTCCCTCATGACCGTCGAGACATCCGTGCCATGGTTGCAGCTGCTCATCGTCGCCCTCGTTGCCGTGCTGGCCGGATGGCTGGCATCGGTGATCCCAGGCCGTCGAGGAGCCACGATCAAGCCGGCCGTCGCACTAGCTGAGGAGTGAGCAGACCTAGCGCCCTCGTGGTGACTGAGTGAGGTTTACAGCAAGCCCTGCTGCTGTAAAGCCGGGATAACCCGGTCACACAGCAGCGGGGCCTGACGCACGTCGTCATAGCAGTGGTCGAGGTCAGTCCACTCGTACTCGACGATCTCGGAGTCTGGGACGGGCTCAGGCCAGATCTCACGCCAGTTGCACACGTAGACCACACACCGGATGCCGTCAGCGTCATGGTTAGCTGCGGGGGCGTCAAAGGTGCCGAGGTGCTTGAGGTCGTCCGGATCAAGAACCAGACGGGTTTCTTCTCGGGCCTCGCGAATGGCGGCCTCCAGCGGGGTCTCCCCCAGCTCAATCTTGCCTCCCGGCAAGATGACGTGATCGGCCCCCTTCTTGCGGACGTTGAGGCAAGTCCGGCCTCGCATCAGGCACACGGCGGCTAAGCTGAATATCACGCGGTCAGGGTATCGGCCGGAACCATCCCGCCAGGTCACCACACACTGGACGGACGGCGCCACGTCGCGCCCACCCTTCGATCAACACCGGTTCCCATCGACACCCGCCTCTAAACTCACAGACCGTGACCGAACCCGACCAGCAACTGCATCGCAGTCTGCGCAACCGACACATCCAACTCATCGCCTTGGGTGGCGCAATCGGAACCGGTCTGTTCTACGGAGCAGCCGACTCTATCGCGGCCGCCGGACCGGCGGTCATCGTCAGTTACCTCATTGGTGGCGTAGTGATCTATCTCATCATGCGAGCTCTTGGCGAAATGAGCGTCCACAACCCGACTTCGGGTGCCTTCAGTGAGTACGCGCACCAGTGGTGGGGAGATCTCCCCGGGTTCATCTCCGGCTGGAACTACTGGTTCAACTACATCTTCGTGTCGATGGCCGAGCTCTCGGTGGTCGGGATCTACATCAACTATTGGTTCCCTGTCGTCCCCCGGTGGGTGTCAGCGGCGGTACTGCTTGCCATCGTCACAACCGTCAATCTCCTCCACGTCCGCGCCTACGGAGAAGTGGAGTTCTGGTTCGCCATCATCAAGGTCGTCGCGATTATTGCCATGATCGTCCTGGGCCTGTGGATTATATTCTTCGGCACCGGCTCCACCCCGGCGACTGGCATCGGCAATCTGTGGCGCAATGGCGGATTTTTGCCTCACGGCGTCACCGGGATGCTCGCCGGGATCATCGTCGTCATGTTCTCCTTTGGCGGCACCGAGCTCATCGGCATCACCGCCGGTGAGGCCGAAGATCCGCAGCGCTCCATCCCCAGGGCCATTAACCGAGTCGTCGGGCGCATCCTGCTGTTCTACGTCGGTGCGCTCATCGTCATGGTGGCGATTGTCCCGTGGACGAAGATCGACGGAAATGCCAGCCCCTTCGTCCAGATTTTCGACCTCGTCGGGATCCCGGGAGCGGCAGCCATCCTCAACCTCGTCGTTCTCACCGCAGCGATCTCGGCGTATAACTCTGGTCTGTACGCCAATGGACGCATGCTCCACGCCCTGGCCCATCAAGGGGATGCCCCCGCCTTCCTCGGCAAGGTAAATAAGGCCGGGTCGCCGTGGGCCGGGGTACTTCTGTCTAGCGCCGTAACAGCTATTGCAGTGGTCGTCGTCGGGCTGCTACCGGAACAGGCGTTCGTGTACATCATGTCGATCGCCATGATCGCCGCAATCATCAACTGGGCGACGATCATCATCACCCAGATGCTCTTTCGTCGCCGTCTCGATCCTGAATCCCGCTCCGAGCTGCGTTTCACGATGCCGGGAGCCCCCGTCACCAACTGGATCGTGCTGGCCTTCCTGGTACTCATGGTCGTCGTCATGACAACCATGCCGCCCTACCGGATCGCGGTGGCTATCGGCCCCATCTGGCTGGCTGTCCTGGGCCTAGGGTGGCGGGTGTCACGGCGCCGTCAGACTTTGTAAACGATCGGGTAAAACGACCGATAGGCGGTGACCCGAGGCTGTTTAGACCAGCACAATCACCTGTACTAGCAGGATTTTGACGACGGTTCCTAACGCGAAAAGGGCACCGTAGGCCGACTCGATCCGTTCGTCATTAACGAGAGAGTTGGCGTAGCTAAGGATGGCGGGCTGACCAACGAAGCCTGCAAAAGCACCCGTAGCGCGCTGGGCCGAAAGCTTCATACACCAGGCTGCTGCGATGACGATCGCACCACCAAGGACCAGGGTCACAGCCGAGACGGCAATAACCGCCAGACCCGTCCCGCTCACCGCCTGGGACAAGAATGCTGGCCCGGACGCCAGCCCGACGCAGGCCAGGAAGATCATGAGCCCGAGCTGACGCAGAATCGCGTTCGTCGCGTGCGGCAATTGCCACCGCAGCGGCCCCGTGCGGTGAATCGATCCTAAGATCATGCCCATGACCAGCGGCCCAGCAGCGGTTCCCAGCTCGAACTGCAACCCCCTGGGCAGGGCCACCATGAGGGCACCGAGCAATAAGCCAAGAGCGGCACCCAATCCCAAAGACAGAGCATCCACTTGGGAGACGCGAGCCTCAGAGTCGCCAAAGAGGTCCGCAGCGTCGGAAAGGCGATGAGCTGGCACAACACACAGCACCCGATCTCCTGGCTGCAGGACGATGTCGCTGCGAGCCAACATATCGAGGTCACCGCGACGTACTCGCGTCACCTTGCCACTGGTACGTCCGCGCACATCGATGCTGCCTAAGGTGCGGCCCACCAAGGCCGGGTTGGACACCACAAAGCGCCGGAAATCGAGCTCGTTGCGCTCGTTGGTGAGGGTGCGCTCGGAGACGTGCCCGAGGTGCTCGACAGCACGATTGACGTCGTCAGGGTTTCCGACCACCAGCACCTGATCACCGACGTGGAGATCGTCGTCGGGGGTGGCCAATCGCATCTCGCCATCGCGCAGCAGATAGGACATCCGAACCTGGTCGTCATTAAAGCCAGGGGTCTGCCGGATCGATGTCTCCCGGTCGACGACTGTCGACACCGCGGTAAGCCCAGCCTCAGCCATTGAGGTGTTGTCTTTGCTGGCCGGCCAGCATCTCTTAGCAATGATTGCGACCATAATGAGCCCGACGACGACGCCCACGGGATAGGACAGCGCATACCCCACAAGAGTATCTGCGGCTCCATGGGTAGCCATCGATGCGGCGTCAATGGCTGGTGAGGTGAGGACACCGGCGTACAGACCCGCAACGTGAGCCGGGGTTAAACCGAAGAGTCGCCCCAGGCCGAGTCCAGCTGCGGCCATCACTGCCAACCCGACGACACCGGCGAGCATGAGGCCCCACTGACGTTTGAGGTCAGATAAGAAGGTCGATCCAGCAGCCAGGCCCACGGTGTAGCAGAACAGCACGACGCCTAGGCCTTTGATCATCCCCAGGTTTTGACCGAAGCGAGGATCAAGGGCCCCGACGACCAGCCCCATAAACAGGGCTCCAGCGGCACCAAATCTCAACGGGCCAAACTTGATTTGGCCTAGCAAGGCGCCGGAGGCCAGGACGATCAGGATCGTCAGCAGTTGATGCGTGGCAAGAAAGTCGGTCAGTACTGTCATGAAGCTCCTGGCATCGTGCCGACGTTCCCGCCACGACGGCAGGATGCGCCGTCGCAGCAATCCCGGTCGATCCGGGACTTAACCCTTGAATTGTAGGCCTTCGCTCAGACACAGAGGTTGCACACAGCTGCATGGATTGATGCCGCCCAACGCGAAGGTGCCGCCACAACGAATCGCGACGGCACCCGTGATGCGCTCCATCAGGGCTTGACCAGGATACGGATCGGGTTGCCCTGGTGGGACTCGAGCTCCGCGATGCCGCTCTCGACATCCTTCAACGGGATGACCTTTGAGATGGACTCCGTGAGGTCCAGGCGGTGATAGGACAACATCTCGGCGAGCAGGGCGATGTCCTGAGACTTGTAACCAAGGTGGCCAAGGACCTGCTTGCGTTGCAGGTTGAAGTTGAGGAATGGACCAGCGTCGATGTCCTGGGCGGACAGCCCAACCGAAACCGCCTTGCCATCGACGTCGAGGGAGTCGACGCAGGCACGCAGCGTCGGCTTGATGCCGACGGCGTCGAAGGCAACGTCGATCATGCGGCCATGAGTGATGTCCTCGATTTTCTGCATGAGCTCGGGGTCGTCGCTACGCAGAGTGTGGTCGGCGCCGACTCGCTTAGCGCGCTCGAGGACAGCGTCATTGAGATCAATAGCAATGACGGGGACGCCGCCGGCAAGCTTGGCTAGTTGGACGAGGTGGGTTCCGACACCACCGACGCCCCACACGGCCACGGCATTGCCCATGTGGACCTTGCCGGTACGCACGACGGCAGCATACGGGGTAGATACGGCGTCTGCGAGCAGAGCGGCCTGGTCCAGTGGGACGTTGTCAGGGATCTTCGTCATACCGGAGGCCTGCGCAATGTGGTACTCAGCCCATGCGCCGTCGTAGGCAAAAGCCATGAGGTTCAGATCCAGACAGTCCGTGAAGGCACCGCGGCGGCACTTGCGACACTTGAGACAGGGTCGACCGGCGGATGGGATGACGCGGTCACCCTCCTTCCAACCGATGACGCCCGCACCGAGCTCGACGATGGTTCCGGATGCCTCATGGCCCTGAGTCACTACTGGCAGAGCTGCAGGGAACGCACCGCTAATGAGACTCAGGTCAGAATGGCAAATACCGCAGTAAGCGACCTTGACAAGCACCTCACCGGGTCCCGGGTGCGGGATCGGGATATCTTCGAGGGTGATAGACCGATCTGCGGCGTGGAAACGTTCAGCAAGCATGGTTTCTGTCATCGTTGATCCCCTCTGTGAGCGCGCCGACCCCATTGCCAACTGCCAACGCTATTGATGCCGAGGTTAATACGTCATCCTGCGGTTTGCTCGCTACTTCAGCCGATCAGGACAGTGCGGCCTCGACAGCCTCCGCTAGCACCTTGTGCCCTTGCTCGGATGGATGATCCCCGTCGTCAGTGAGCAGTGCTGTGTCATCACGCGTGCCATCTGCTCCCCTAAACGGGGTACGGAAGTCGACGTAGACCGCTCCGACCTCGTGGGCGATCTTCTTGACGTTGGCGTTGAAGGCCTCGGTGATCATATCGGTCACCTTGACGTAGTCGGGCCCGTTCTCGCGGCCCGCCTTGCCGTCCAGCCCCACGTCCCAATACCCGGTGACGACAACAGTCGCTCTCGGCGTCTTCATCGCGGCCTTGACGCGTTCCAGGATCGTCCGCACTCGATCAGTCACACCGTTAACATCATCAGCTATACATGACGTATCAGAATGAGCACACTGACCCACCATTGTGTCGAGGTCGAAGTCGTTCGCACCGATCGTCACTATCGCTAGATCAGACGTTGCCAGCAGAGCCTTCGCGTTATTGGACTCAAGCTGGGTCAATAGGTCAGCGGTCTTGTATCCCGATACCGACTCGTTATGCACAGCAGCCTTCACCCCGGCTTTACGTGCCATATCGGTGCCGACTCTCTCGATGAACGTCGTGCAGCCGGTACATGTGCCGCCCTGCGGCACCGAATCACCCAGGCCGAGGGTCGCCAAAGTTCCGCCATGCTCTGTCACCTGCCCAGCTGCGTACGCCGCAGGTGTTGGAGCTTGTAACGGCGTGACCGTCGACGAGACAGCAGAGAACGCGCTCGTTGCCGGGCCCGGCGCGCTCGCGGCGCTAGACCTGTAGCGATTCTGAAACACCGACCCGAAGGCATGGGTATAAGGTCGCAACCCGATCGCTATTCCCACCACGATCACCACAGCGACCACAACACTGAGAATCTTAAGAATTCTCTTCATACTCTCATCTTGCCTTACCAAGCCTCACCTGCATACCTCTCGCAGCAGGAGTCCAATCTGCATTCAGCAGATTCACAGCAGGCCACACCATCGTGGTCTGAAGTCAACCACGATGAGAAGGCAGTGCCAACTGGGCATGAACGACCGTCCGACCCATATGCACCCGGCCGGTCGACTCAGCAGTAAAGACTCTCGGATCTTCACTGCCCTGGTAACGCGCCACTTGCATCCCACGCACGGTGTCGGTGAGCTCGTCCACCTGCTCCGACAACTGTTCGATCCTACGTTCCATCTGAAGGATCCTTCGGATGCCGTTGAGGTTAATCCCCTCTTCCTGGGACAGATGCTGGACCATCCGCAACGCAGCAACGTCACGCATCGAGTAGCGACGCCCCCGCCCCCGAGTGCGTTCGGGCACTACAAGCCCGAGCCGATCGTAAGTGCGCAGGGTCTGAGGGTGCATTCCGGCGAGCTCTGCCGCCACTGAGATGGCGAAGATGGCAGCGTCCTTGTCGATCACCGCAAGATCAACAGCGTCGGATAGATTCCTGCTGCGCCTCACCATCTCACTTCACCTCCCATGGTCGCGGAGTGGCCTGGGGGAGGGAGTCACGAAGTCTCTCCACGACATGCCGGGCGTCGTCGTCAAGACTCTCCGGGACAGCAATCTCAACGGTGGCGAGTAGATCCCCCCTGCTGCCGTCGGAACGCGGCACTCCACGCCCCCGCACCCGGAAGGTACGGCCATTCGGTGTCCCAGCCGGAATACGCAGTCGAACGGTCGTTCCCGCTAGAGTCGGCACCTCCACCTCGGCGCCCAGAGTGGCCTCTGGAAAGGTCACTGGCACGGTGACGGTGAGGTTGTGGCCGTCACGACCAAAGATCTCGTGTGGACGCACCGTCACCTTGACGTAAAGGTCACCCGCTTTCCCGCCATTCTCGCCAGGAGACCCCTTGCCCTTAATGCGAATGCGCTGACCATCCTCCACCCCGGCAGGGATGCGGGTCTGCATAGACTTGGTGGATTTAGCCCGACCCGATCCGTGGCAGACCTGACAGGGGTCCTCAACGATCATGCCTCGACCGTGACAATCCGGGCAGGGCTCGGTCATCTCGAACACCCCACCAGCCGAGCTAGCATGCATACCCGACCCTTGACAGGTCGAGCACACTCGCGGAACGGTACCAGCCCGAGCTCCAGTCCCCCGACATGCCTGGCAGGGTGCCTGAGAGACCATGTCCATAGTGACGGTGGTCCCAGACACGGCATCGTCGAAGGAAATCGTCGTCTCCCCCTCAACGTCAGCTCCCCGACGTGGCGACCGGGACGCTGTGCGACGTCCCCCGCTAGCCCCAAAGAGATTGCCGAACAGGTCACCGAACCCGTCCCCGTTGGAGGCAGTACGTAGAAAATCCTCCACGTTGACGCTGGTCTGCGCTCCACCACGCGGGAACCGGAATCCACCTGCTGATCCGAACAGGCTACGAGCCTGGTCGTACTCCTTGCGCTTCTTGGCGTTCGACAGCACGTCGTTGGCCTCCGAGGCCTCCTTGAAACGAGCCTCAGCGGCTTTATCACCAGGGTGGGAGTCGGGATGGTTGTCCCGGGCGATCTTGCGGAACGCCTTCTTAATTTCTTCGGGCTTCGCGTCCTTGGAGACACCGAGGATCTTGTAGTAATCCTTCTCAGCCCAGTCCTTGGTACTCATCTAATTCCTCCCTCCCTGGCCATCGTCGGATTTGCGGTCATGGTGGCCTCATCGTAGTCGGCCAAGATCGCCGTCACTCGTTACGCGGCGTCTCGTCATCCTCGTCAGCCTGAGCGGACTCGCCATCAGCCTGGCTGGATTCATCGGCTGAGGTCGCGTTGGGATCCGGGTCCGAGACGGCCACACGTGCCGGACGCAGGACGCGATCGCCAAGCTTGTAGCCGGGCTGCATTACCTGGCTGACGGAGGTGACGGAGACCCCCTCCATCGGCATCTGCATGAGTGCCTCGTGGAGGTTCGGGTCAAAGACGTCACCCACCTCGCCGAAACTGGTCAGGCCGTGATTATTGGCGACCTTCTCCAGCTCGTCGACGACGAGCTTGAAACCGCCCTCAACCTCACCGTGCTGACGAGCCATGGCGATTGAGTCGAGCACCGGCATAAGGTCGGTGATGACCTTGTCCACACCGGACTGACGCGACAGCGCGCGGTCACGGTCAACACGCCTCTTGTAGTTGACGTATTCGGCCTGTAGACGCTGCAGGTCCTCGGTACGCTCGGCCAGCAGAGCCTCGAGTTGGGACTCACGGGACAGTTCCTCCGGAGCCGGCGAGTCAGTGGCCGACTGATCAGCGTCGATGTCGACGTCACCAACAATGTCGGCAAAACGCTCGTCGACGTTGTCGTCGCGGTTCTCGTCGGCCTGGTCGTCGTCGGGATTGACGTTCTTATCAGTCATCTGTGTTCCTTCACGTGAGTGCCGGCCGCCGGGCCATCGCGATGGCGACCCGGCGGCGGGGCTGGGGTCAGGCCGTGGCCCCGGTCACTTTTTCTCGTCCTCGTCGTCGACGATTTCCGCATCCACGACGGTGTCATCACCAGACTCCGAGCTGGCCGACTCTGCGTCCTGGCCCTGCGGGTTCTCGGCCTGAGCCTGCTGAGCGGCAGCGTAGATCGCCTGACCCATGGCGGACGCCTTCTGGTTGAGGTCGTCCATGGCGGCCTTAACCTCGTCGTCGTTGTCGGTGCCCTTCAGGGTCTCCTTCAATGTGGCGATGGCCTCAGTCACCGGAGTCTTGGTGTCCTCGGGGATCTTGTCGGAGTTCTCGTCGAGCAGCTTCTCGGTACGGAACGCCAGGGCATCGGCCTCGTTACGCATCTCAACGGCCTCGCGACGCTTCTTGTCAGCCTCGGCGTTGGCCTCAGCCTCCTTGACCATGCGGTCGATCTCGTCCTTGCCCAGGGCGGATCCGCCGGTGACAGTCATGGACTGCTCCTTCCCGGTGGCCATGTCCTTGGCGTGGACGTGGACGATGCCATTGGCGTCGATGTCGAAAGACACCTCGATCTGCGGGATGCCGCGCGGGGCCGGCATAAGACCAGTCAGCTCAAAGTTGCCCAGCGACTTGTTATCGCGGACGAACTCACGCTCACCCTGGAACACCTGGATCATCACCGACGGCTGATTGTCCTCAGCAGTAGTGAACACCTCCGAACGCTTGGTCGGGATGGTGGTGTTGCGCTCGATGATCTTGGTCATCACGCCGCCCTTGGTCTCAATGCCGAGGCTCAGCGGGGTGACGTCGAGGAGCAGTACATCTTTGACCTCACCCTTCAGCACACCGGCTTGCAGGGAGGCGCCGAGGGCCACAACCTCATCGGGGTTGACGCCCTTGTGCGGATCCTTACCAGCGAGTTCCTTGACGAGCTCGGCGACAGCGGGCATACGGGTCGAACCACCAACGAGGATGACCTCGTCGATCTGCGAGACGTTGAGTCCGGCATCCTTCATGACGGCGTTGAACGGGGTGCGGCAGCGCTCGAGGAGGTCGGAGGTCATGCGCTGGAACTCAGCGCGGGTCAGCTTCTCGTCAAGGTGGAGAGGCCCAGCAGCACCAGCGGTGATGTACGGCAGATTGATATGGGTTTCAGAAGCCTGCGACAACTCAATCTTGGCGCGCTCGGCGGCCTCCTGCAGACGCTGCTTGGCCATCTTGTCGGCAGCCAGGTCGATGCCGTTAGCGTTCTTGAACTGGGTGACGAGCCAGTCGACGATGCGCTGGTCCCAGTCGTCACCGCCGAGGTGGTTATCGCCGTTGGTGGCCTTCACCTCGAAAACGCCGTCGGAGATGTCGAGCAGGGAGACGTCGAAGGTGCCACCACCGAGGTCAAAGACCAGGACGGTCTGGTCCTTGTCGGTCTTATCGAGGCCATATGCCAAGGCGGCTGCGGTGGGCTCGTTGACGATACGGTCGACGGCCAGACCGGCGATCTCACCGGCCTCCTTGGTGGCCTGACGCTGGGCGTCAGAGAAGTAAGCCGGGACGGTGATGACGGCGTTCGTCACCGGCTCACCGAGGTAAGCCTCGGCATCCCTCTTGAGTTTCTGCAGGATGAACGCACTGATCTGCTGAGGCTTGTAAGTCTTGTCGTCAACACCCATGGTCCACGCTTCACCCATATGGCGCTTGACGGAGCGGACAGTGCGGTCAACGTTGGTGACGGCCTGGCGCTTGGCGACTTCGCCGACGAGGGTCTCGCCGGAGTTAGTGAATGCGACCACCGACGGGGTGGTACGAGCACCCTCAGCGTTCGGGATGACAGTGGGCTCGCCGCCCTCAAGAACGGCGACGCACGAGTTGGTGGTTCCGAGGTCGATACCGACTGAACGGGCCATAGTTGGTTTCCTCCTGATGGACGAATGTTCTGGGACTACATCCCCTTGAGCGACTTCGACTCAACTCTAGACCCTGAGTCACGAGCACTCAAGTTGACGTTGGCTGATTTTTCATGAAGTTGAGTTCGCTACACTCAACCGACGATCCGGCGGGAGTATTCCCACCCACCGAAAGTCTCGTCAAGACATCCTCAGACGACCCCTTCCGACCATGAAAAATGCCGGACGGCGAACCGTCCGGCAGCTTCCGCACTTCACGTCAGTGAAAATACGGGATAAGCAGGTATAACCCATACAAGACGATGAGGCCTGCGACGCCAATCGCCGTCCAGCCCAGAGCCACCAACCCGGCGGCACCGTCGCTGCCAGCCTCCGCGCGCGCATGCGCCCGATCGAGCATTAGTGCCCCACCCGAAACGACGGAGACAATGAGAACGGTGGCCACGACGGTGACGACGGACACCAGCCCTAGCGAAGTCCAATCAATATTCATGCTGCAGTCCCTCCGGCTACGGCGGAGCCCTTACGGACGCCCACCTGGGTGGAGTCATTAACGTTCCTATGGTCAACCTTGTGCTGGTTGGCCTGACGGACAATCAGTGCGGCCATGACAGCCAGCAAGCCGAGGTCGACAATGACGCCCCAAGTGCCGGCACCGGCGACGGCTGAGGTGACGGCACCAACGAGAGCGGCCGCCGGCAGCGTGACGAGCCACGCGATAACCATCTTTCCAGCGGTGGCCCAGCGAACCTCAGTGTGACGGCCGATACCCGAGCCCAGAATCGATCCCGAACAGACATGGGTGGTCGACAGGGCGAAGCCCAGGTGCGAAGAGGCCAGAATCGCGGCAGTGGAGGCCGTCTCAGCCGCAAAACCCTGCGGAGACTCGATATCACATAGACTTTTGCCCATGGTCCGCATGATGCGCCAACCACCCGAGTAGGTACCTAGACCGATGGCGCACCCCGCAGCCAGGATGACCCACCACTCTGGGCCAGTGCCGGAGGCCTGGTATCCAGCGGAAATGAGGACCAGGGTAATGATGCCCATCGTCTTTTGGCCATCAGAGGTGCCATGCGCGAGAGCGACCATGGAAGCTGAGACCCGCTGGCCGTTAAGGAACATCCGCGAAGAGTGGTGGGCAGTGTGGTTGGTGATGCGGTAAGCCAGCCACGTGGCCACTAAGGCCGCGATACCCGCAACAAAAGGGGCAACCAAAGCCGGTAGAACGATCTTGCTCATGATCTTGCCAGCGTCGATGCCACTCATACCAGCCTCAACCAACACAGCACCGATAAGGCCACCAAAGAGAGCATGGGAGGAGCTGGATGGCAGACCGAACAGCCACGTTGCCAGATTCCAAATGATGGCACCGATAAGTCCAGCAAAGACCATGGGAGCGGTCACCAGGTGATCGTTGACGATACCGCCCGAGATCGTCTTGGCGACCTCAGTCGACAGGCACGCGCCAATGACGTTGAGCACAGCCGCGATGATGACGGCCACCTTGGGCTTGAGTGCCCCGGTTGCCACCGACGTTGCCATAGCGTTGGCTGAGTCGTGGAAGCCGTTAGTGAAGTCGAATGCCAACGCCGTCACAACGACGATGACCACGATTAACAGAGTCGAACTCATGCAAGATCCTTCGTGCGGGCCGTAACGCCCCCGGACGGCAAGCTGGGATCCCCCGCCCCTTACCGGAGCGGGGAGGACGGTCAGCCAGAACCCGGGAGCAGCTCCAGCCGGCTGACACGTTACGCCCAGTTGGCCTATCTTCGCGCGGCGGGATCACCTCAGATGACATCAAGGTAAACGATTTTCACCCGACACGCTGCCGTCCGACACAAAACTCCGCCGTCTAAACCCGACTTCACGCGGTGTTTGACAACGCAGCTCCAACTATCGCACCGCTCCGCTAGCGCTGTTGTTAGCCAAGAGTTCACCATGACTTCACATCAGCCCCGGCCGCAGCAGGCGTTACACCGTTGCCCATCTTCATAGGAAGATAACAGGAGACCCATAAGGCAAAACGGACTTTCCACGTGAAACCCTTAATCCATGGCATTCCCCACGCAACCTTCCAGATTCACCCGCGCTGACGGGTCCCCCATCCGCGTCCTGGTCGTTGAGGACGAACCGAGCCTCACTGGGTTGCTCTCCATGGCCATGCGTTACGAGGGATGGGACGTCACCACCGCTAATTCCGGTGCTCATGCCGTCCACGAAGCACAGGCCACCCGCCCTGACGTCATCGTCCTCGACATGAGGCTGTCTGATTTCGACGGTCTCGAAGTCATGAGGCAGATCCGAATAAACCAGCCCACTGTTCGGGCGGTTTTCCTTACTGCCAAAGACGCCGCTAGTGGCCGTATCGCTGGCCTCACCGCCGGCGGGGATGACTACGTCACCAAACCTTTCTCCCTCGAAGAGGTCATCGCCCGGTTACGCGCCCTCCTGCGCCGTTCGGGGGCCACCGAACCCAAGCCCGACTCCATGTTGACGGTTGGAGACCTCACCCTTGACGAGAACTCCCGGGAGGTACGCCGAGCAGGCGAAGAAATCCACCTGACGACCACCGAGTTCGAGCTGCTGCGCTACTTCATGCGCAACCCCAAGCGAGTGCTCTCCAAAGCCCAGATCCTTGACCGAGTGTGGAATTACGATTTCAGAGGTCAAGCCAATGTCGTCGAGTTGTACATCTCTTACCTGCGCAAGAAGATCGACAGGGGACACAAACCGATGATCCACACCATGCGTGGGGCAGGTTACGTTCTCAAACCTGCAGAATGAGAGCGTCCAAGCGATTTCTCTCCTAGCCCGCCTATAGGCGATCACCCGCTCGCCTCGCGCTGGAACGAATCCCCCAAAGCACAGGTCTGCATGACATCTGGATCTATGACCTCTCGAGTCCTCCCCAATGACCTCAAGTTAGCATCACGTCTATAAAGCTTCTATCCCCTTCGTGAGGCAATATGCCCCCAAGATTGGGATGACGATAAGACGAATAAATGTAATAACGGTACACGCTGTCGTCATTAATGACAGCGTATACATTAACCCCGAAGACCTCAAAGACTGGAACAGTCTCACAGGGCAAGAGAGAATCTTGCCGGTGAGACGCCGTGGTGAGCGCAAGAATACTATGACAGAAAGCCACTTGACTACCATCTAGCTATTAGCATGGGTCTTGCAGGGGCATGAATTACCTCCATGAAGGATAATGCCGTATGTGTCAAAAGGATGCCCACGAGCTGATTGACATGGCCACCGACTTCATGAATCGGCGTCCCCAGCTTTCACGTGGCGGCCATTTTGAAATCCTTGAACATGATGGCATTAGCCGCCTTTTCTATCACAGGGCTTCCTGCTGCCACTGGTATGATGTTCCTCATTCGGGGAAGCATTGCACGTGGTGTAGCAGGCTCAGCGTCGAAGAGCGCAGACGCCGCCTGATGGGACTGCTGGAACAGGAGACCACTAACGACAAGCCAGTAGGCTGGAGGCACTTACCCAAGACAAGGAGCTGGCATGTCCTCTGCCCCACTGTCTGCCACCGAGTTGGCCGGCATGATCGATCACACCCTGCTGACCCCTGAGGCCACCCACAACGACGTCGCCAAGCTGGTCGCCGATGCCAAAAAATATGGGACGTGGTCGGTGTGCGTATCGCCATCGATGCTGCCGTTGAACCTCGACATGGGTGACGTGCATCTGGCCGTCGTGTGCGGGTTTCCGTCAGGCAAGCACACCAGCGCAGTAAAGGCTGCTGAGGCTCGTGAGGCCATCGCCGCAGGGGCCGAGGAGGTCGACATGGTGATCAACCTTGGTCTGGTAAAGGAGGGACGCTGGGAGGACGTCACCGCCGATATCGCTGCCGTCAAGCAGGCCGTCCCGGATCCGAAGATCCTTAAGGTCATTATCGAGTCGGCGGTGCTGACCGACGACGAGATCGTGCGGGCATGCCAGGCTGCCGAGAAGGCCGGCGCCGACTTCGTCAAGACGTCGACGGGATTCCACCCACGTGGCGGCGCAAGCGTCGAGGCCGTCAAGGTCATGGCTGACACTGTTGGTGGACGTCTGGGCGTCAAAGCGTCCGGCGGCATCCGCGACTACCAGACGGCATGCGCGATGGTCGAGGCCGGGGCGACGCGTCTAGGAGTTTCCTCGACCGCCAAGATCCTTGCCGGAGCTCCCACGGAGTGACGCCGTGCGTAGCGTTGACGCTGTCAAAGCACGGGCTGAGTCGACGACGGATTAACCTCAGCCGCGCCCTTGGCGGCAGCCTCGCGACGTTTCCAGTTAAGCAGCCACGAGACCTCGTTGCACAATAGCTGGCGTCGCGACGCCGAGTAGTACGAGCGCGGCGAATGGCCCAGACCGTCATATACGACGCTATTGCCCATCACCCAGCACATCGGGTGGAATTCCTCTCCGGTCTCGTGGAACAGCAGCGGGGTCGCGAGCGGGTTGATGTCCAGGTCGGAGTAGCGCTCGTCATAGACCACTACCTGCTCAACACCACGCAGAATCGGGTGATCTGCCGCTTCCGGCATGGGCTCAAAGACGGCGTAGGACCTCTCAGGATGTCCGCTCACTCCTAGCACCCACTTACCGCCAAGAATGGACGACCACAGGTCCCAGTCACAGAAGGTGTTGCACGCAGTGTGTAGTCCGAGGATTGGCTTGCCAGCCTCGTGATGTTCCAGGATCTTGCTGTGGGCGCGCGACCACTCCGGGATGTAGTCCCACTCTTCCTCCGGGTCGCCACCCCCGGTATTAACGATGAGCAGATCCGCGCCGGCGAGGTGATCCAAGGCCTCCGGATACGATCGCCTCACCTCCACCTGATGGCCCCGCTCAGTCAAGACCTGGGAGACAGCCTCGGAGGTTGCGTCAAAATCGTGGATGTTGTCCGCATAACGCCCAGCTCCCGACAACACGAGAATGTGTCCCATCGGACTTCCTTCCTGATTCTGGGTAAACCCAAGGAATCACACTAGGAGACTAACTCGCAAAGGGCGAACCGGTGACGTTACAGCTTGGTGTCGAAATCTCCTCCCGAAACGAGGGCAGCGTCGTTCCAGGACATCCACGCCCAGAGTCAGCCTTGATAAGCCTCGATAGTGATGACAACTCCGTCACCTAGATCGACCGAATCACCGATGGACAGGTCGACCGTCTGGCCGCTCTCCAACTGCAACGGCTCCTGGCCGATGCGGCAAACGACGGTGCCGTTCGTCGAATGCATGTCAGTGACCTCGATCCCCCACTGGCCAGGAGCGACCTTGACGTGGGTACGGCTAATGTCCTGCCCCGGCGACGGCACCCGCATGATGTCCTCGCCATTATCGCCTCGCGGAGCCCGCCCAATAAGAACAGGACCGTAGAGGTGGGTCACCTCTCCGGTGCTCGAGACGAGGGTGGCAGCCGCAGCGTCCGACTGCGAAGACAGACGGTCGCTCGTCGAGATCGACGCAAAGCGCCAGTCGCCATGGAAATCATCCTGAGAGCGAACTGGGGCAACAGCATCCTCACCGTCAGACTCCCGGGCCTCGTCACTTGTGGCGGACTCGGTGACAGACGCAGGCCCGACGGCGGTCTCAGGAACCTCGCCCGGGGCCGGAACCTCCACGAATCCGGGAGCGCGGTCCTCATCATCGGGTGCCTCGCCTGACCCGGCGTCCTCACCCGTCTCATCAGAGCCCTCAGACTCGTCAGCCTTGTGAGCCTCGTCCGACTCTGATGTCCACGGCTTGAGCGCATCGTCACCTAACACGCGTGGACGATGGACTTCGTCGGTCTGCGGTACGACGAAGGGCTCAACATTGCCGGTGGCATCGATGATGAGTTTGCTCGCCTGGGCAACACCCAGCAGCAATGGCATCGATAGTCCCTGCCCAGCCTGCTCCATTTCGACGACGATGGTCGCCGGGTTCAGTTTCTTCTCGCTCCACGTCAACAGACCGTCACCGTGGTTGACGATCTCGCCGGTGGAGGCGTCCTTGACGACGATCTGGCCACGCGCCAGGGAATACATCTCCCCATCCACCCAAAAGAACGCCCCCAAGCTGGGCATCTTGGCCAGCCCGATGATCGAGAGGGTTTCAACAAGCGACTCGGGATCCTTGGCCTCGGCTACGTGCCGCCAGATGGACGACACCAGGCCGGAGTGGCGCGGGGCAGCTGGCTGCATGACGACGAGACTGCTCGGCCCAGCCAGCACCACCCAGGAACCAGGGATGTAGGTGGCACGCCAAGCACCGAAAGTCTGGGACATTGATCCTCCAGAAGTCGAGGCACGATTAATGCCATTATTCCGCGACTATGGACCCGAGTCGACGAACCCCCTCCAATCGGATGCGAAGTAGCCGGTACATACCGGCGTGTATGCGGCCTCTCCACCACGATGGAGAGGCCGCAGAATCACACATCAATAATGCGATGGCAGATCACTTCTCCTGCTGGGAGATGACTGCCTGGGCCGCAGCGAACCGCGCGATCGGTACACGGAACGGCGAGCAGGACACGTAATCGAGCCCAGTCTTGTTGAAGAAGTGGATCGAGTCCGGATCGCCACCGTGCTCACCGCAGACCCCGACAGACAGCTCTGGATTAGTCTTGCGGCCCTTTTCAACGGCTCCGGCAACGAGCTGGCCGACGCCCTCTTGGTCGATCGAGGCGAACGGGTTGTCCTTGAGGACCTTAGTGCGCAGGTACTCAGTGAGGAAGCCATTCTCGGCGTCGTCACGGCTGATGCCCAGCGTGGTCTGGGTCAGGTCGTTGGTACCGAAGCTGAAGAAGTCAGCAACTTCGGCAATCTTGTCGGCAACCAGGGCGGCACGCGGCAACTCGATCATGGTCCCGATCTTGACGTCGACCTTGGTACCGGCAGACTCGAACTCTTCATCGATGGCCTGCTGAACGATCCGACGATGGGTCTCAAGCTCGATTGGGGTGAAGACCAACGGGATCATGATGTGGATCTGGACGGTCTCACCCTCCTTCTTGAGCACCGACAGGACAGCGCGAATAATCGCGCGGGCCTGCATGTCAGGAATCTCCGGGTAGAGCATGCCAAGACGGCAACCACGGGTACCGAGCATCGGGTTCTGCTCGTGCAGCTTCTTCACCTGGGCCAACAGACGACGTTCCTTGTCGAGCTCACCAGCGTCAGCACCCTGGTTCTCCATCTTCTGAACCTTGAGGGACTGCTCAACGAGGTTCGGCAGGAACTCGTGAAGAGGCGGGTCAAGCAACCGGACAGTGACGGGCAGGCCCTTCATCGCGGTGAAGATACCCTCAAAGTCATCCTGCTGCATAGGCAGGATCTTGTCGACGGCTGCCTGACGCTCCTCCGGAGTGTCCGCGGTGATCATCTCGTGCATGGCCGGCAGACGATCAGCACCGAAGAACATGTGCTCGGTGCGGCACAACCCGATGCCCTCGGCACCCAGCTCGCGAGCCTTGGCAGCGTCGGTGGCATTGTCGGCGTTGGCCTCAACACCTAGGCGACGGATTTCGTCGGCCCAGGAGAGCACCTCCTGGAAGTCCGCGTTGATCTGCGGTGGAATGAGCTTGAGGCCGCTGGCGAAGACCTCACCAGTGGATCCGTCAAGGGTGATCATGTCCCCCTCGTGGATGACGGTGTCACCAATGGTCAGGGTGGCGGCCTTAGCGTCAATCTTGATGCCACGAGCGCCGGCAACGCAGGGCTTGCCCATGCCACGGGCGACAACGGCCGCGTGGGAAGTCATGCCACCGTGGGCAGTCAGAACGCCCTGGCTGACGATGACGCCGTGAATGTCGTCAGGGGTGGTCTCAAAGCGAATGAGGACAACCTTCTCGCCCTTAGCGCCACGCTCAGCAGCAACGTCAGCGTCGAAGACAGCCTCACCAACAGCAGCACCCGGGGAGGCCGGCAAGCCCTCGGCAACTGGCTGCTCGCTGTGGTCCGGGTCGATCGCCTCGTGCAAGAGCTGATCAAGCTGAGCCGGCTCGATCCGCATGAGGGCTTCTTCCTTGGTGATGACCCCCTCGTCAACGAGGTCGCGAGCCACCTTGAGGGCCGCAGCAGCAGTGCGCTTACCGTTACGGGTCTGCAGCAGGTAGAGCTTGCCATTCTCGACGGTGAACTCCATGTCCTGCATGTCGCGGTAGTGCGACTCCATCTTCTTCATGGTGTCGATGAGGTCGTGGTAGGCCTCCGGAAGCACTTCCTCCATCTCGGCGAGGGAACGCGGGGTGCGGATACCAGCAACGACGTCCTCGCCCTGAGCATTAACGAGGAACTCACCATAGAGCTCCTTCTCACCGGTGGCAGGGTTACGGGTGAAGCAGACACCGGTAGCGGACGTGTCGCCACGGTTGCCGAAGACCATCTGCATGACATTGACGGCGGTACCCAAGTCGTCGGGAATCTTGTTGGCTTTGCGGTAGACGAAGGCACGCGGGTTGAGCCAGGAACGGAAAACGGCGTCAACGGCACGCATCAGTTGCTCACGCGGATCGGTTGTCCAGTTCCCACCGAGCTGCTCGTTCGACAGCTTCTTGAAGGTGTCAACGAGACCCTTGAGGTCATCGGCACTCAGATCGGTGTCGGACTCGACGCCTTTCTTCTCTTTAAGGGCGGTCAGGGCATCCTCGTAAATGTGAGCGTCGATACCCTCGACGACCTCGCCGTACATTTGGATGAAGCGGCGGTAGCAGTCCCACGCAAACCGCTCATTGCCAGCTTCCTTAGCGATGGCCTCAACGGTGTCGTCAGAGATGCCGAGGTTGAGGATGGTGTCCATCATGCCGGGCATCGAGATCACGGCGCCAGATCGCACGGAGACCAGCAGCGGCTTCTTGTCGTCACCGAGGACGCGACCGGTGCGCTCCTCAAGTCGCTTAAGGCCGTCCCATACTTGGGACTCCAGATCTTCGGGCCACTCACCCTTCCTCGTCATGGTGTCCACGCAGGCTTCGGTGGTGACGGTAAACCCGTCGGGCACCGGGACGCCGAGACGCTTCATCTCGGCAACTCCTGCGCCCTTGCCGCCGAGCAGCGGTTTCATTTCCGCACTGCCCTCGGACAAGTCGTACACGTAACGGTCAGTCATGACTGATCTCCTTCGATCTGTGTCAGCCTGTTCAGCAAATCACGGCGATCGGGCCCGTGCGACTGCGTAGCGGACCCGAGGCCCAGCCCTCAGTTGGGCCGGATATGGTCATTCTTTCACGCTCGTGGGGCATTTTCACTAGCGGCAACCACCGAGAATGACGAATATCACCAAGTCATCGTCATATCGCGCGGTCTCCGGCAGCGGTGAGTACAGCGGCGGTCCCTGATGCGCAGCTCTCATTCTTCCTCACAGCGCGTGAAAGCACGGACCACAGAATTACGACGAGCGCAAGCTCCGCCGCCATCACGCCTTCCGACCTCTGTGACTCTTCGCAGTCAGGGGCGCATGCGATACGACCCCGCAGGCTTGCGCAACCGGGTACCCGCCGTCTTGGCTCGCTGATCAACGACGTCAATGACCTTCGTCGCCGACTCCTCCAAGGCCAGGCCGGTCGTGTCAATGATGGGGCACCCCAGCCGACGCTGAATCTTGCCAACCTCGTCCAGCTCCTCGTAAATCGCGGCGAGGTCCGCGTACCCGTCCTCATTACCGAAACCGCCCAATCCACGCACTCGGCGACCACGGATTTCCAGCAGACGCTGAGCGTCAATCGTCAACCCAACAATCCGCCATCGGTCCACCGCAGCGAGCTCGGTCGGCGGAGCGATGCCAGGAACCAGCGGGACGTTAACCGTCTTGTAACCTAAGTACCCCAGGTAGATCGATAACGGCGTCTTTCCTGATCGGCTCACACCTACCAGGCAAATATCAGCCTCGGTCAGGCGGTCGGGAATAGCGCCATCGTCGTTACGGACTGCGAATTCCATCGCGGAGATCCGGGTGAAATAGTCGGCCTCAACACCCACCGGACGGCGCGGTACCGCGTCGGCATCTAGGCCAGAGGCCTCCTCCATCGCCTCGAGCATCGGACCCATAAGGTCGAGCTCACGAATGCCCATCTCTTCACACGCATCGGAGACCATTCGGCGCATATCGGGCAGCACCAAGGTATGCACAACGCACACCCACTGCCCAGCCTCGTGAGCCTCTGAGACAGCCTCAAGGGCCGAAACCATTTCCGGGACGGTGCCGATCATGGGGTGGCGCACGATGTGCCAATGGACCCCCTCGAACTGACTGCGGGCGGCCCGAGCCAGACGAACGGCGGTCTCACCCGTCGAATCAGCGATGACGTGTATTTCCAGGGGCGACTCTGCCATGTCGCCATCTTAGGACTGCCACACCCTGACTCTATGCCGCCACTACCGCGCAACGACTATCCATAGCTGCGGGGAAACATCCCAACAAGACAATGTTAACGTTACCATCAGCGCTTACTGACAGCTCCGAACAGCATCGCCGAGTCGGCCCCTCCCGATCTGGGAGACTGCCACCATGGATGCTGCCACCCGGGACCCCGTTGACGAGCTCATCGCCGCCGAATCGCCGCACGCCGACTCAGTGTGGGTGTTGGGGCGTCCTTCCTTGATGCATATGGCCGAGGGACGGGTTGCGGCGTGGGCTGATGACTGCCGCGATCTCGCCGACATCCCTGAAGCCATCCGCCTCAACCCCTTAACCGCAGGCGACGTTTCAGACAGCCCCGTGGTGTGGATGGGCCTGCCAGCCAGCCTCGACGAACTCGACGAACTGTTAGGAACGCTGTGGCGCATCCTTGGCCCCGATGCCCATATCGTCGCCGGTGGGCGCATCAAGCACATGAGCCGGTCGATGAATGACGTCGCCGCCCGCTGGTTTAACGAGGTCCACGCCAGCCTCGGGGTGCGCAAAGCCCGTGTGCTGCACTTCTCGTCACCTCGGCAGCGCCCCGCCATCACCGGTACATGGCCGCGCACCAACACCGTCAACGGATTGACGATCCGAGCCCACGGAGGTGTCTTCCACACCGCCGGAGTCGACGCCGGAACCTCCCTGCTACTCGACTACCTCGACGCCATCGCAGCCGACGTCCACTCCGACGCCGTCGATCTGGGGTGCGGGAATGGTGTCATCTCCGCCCATTTGGCGCGACTGCTCCCCCAGGCCACGATTCACGCTACCGACGTGTCATGGCAAGCCATTGATTCCACCCATCTCACCGCTCAGGCGAACCAGCTCGACATCGTCACTCATTGGTGCGATGGTCTAGTCGATATACCCAATGAGAGCGTCGACGCCGTTGTCACCAATCCGCCCTTCCACCGTGGCACCGCCCAGGATCACGCCCCGACCCTGGCCATGCTGGCTGACGCCGCACGCGTGCTACGCCCCGGCGGGACTCTGTGGTGTGTATACAACAACCACCTGCCGTGGGCGTCTCATGTCCAGCGCACTGTTGGGCCGACCCACCAAGTCGTGCGGAATCGTCGATACACCGTCATCCGAACAGTGCGTCGATAAGCCGAAAGCCCTCAAGCCCGCACCGCGCCAAAGGCCGTGACCTCGACCAAACCCGCCAAAACGCACCTACCGTAGTCTCATGAATTCTCGCGTCATCCTCGTCAGCGACGATCGCTCCAGCCTTCGCTCCCCCGACACCCTGCTATGGCCCGATGCGGCCTGTATGCGCGGCATTCACACCGGTGAGTGGACCGCCCATATTTTCGAATACGCCATGTCCTTCGAGGGCAATATGACGCAAGTGCGTGAGCTCGCTGCCGCCAACGGTGTCGGTGTGCTGCATCCCCACGGCGCCCTGGCCACCGATCCGCCTGGTCTCATCGTCTGCGACGTTGACTCGACCGTCACACGCACCGAGGCCATCGATCTACTCGCCGAGTGCGCCGGGAAAGCCGATGAGGTCCGCGAGATCACCGCCCGCGCCATGGTCGGAGAACTGGACTTCACACAGTCCCTGTACGCCCGAGTCAGGTGTCTGGAAGGGTTGCATATCGGGGCCCTCGAAGAGGCGTGGAAAGCCACCGTCATCACCCCTGGGACAGCCGAGCTAGTGGCCGCTGCACATGACGTTGGGGCTGCCGTCGGATTGGTATCTGGCGGGTTCACGGCCGTAGTCGATCCGTTGGCCGAACAGATCGGGGCTGATTTCGCAGCCTCCAATGAGCTCGAGATCGTCGATAATCACCTCACCGGACGAGTGGTTGGTGACATCATCGACCGGGCTGCAAAGGCAACCTGGCTACGTCGCTGGGCCTCGGAACGTGGGGTCGCTCTTGAGCGAACAATCGCCCTAGGGGATGGAGCTAACGATCTTGACATGTTCGCTATCGCTGGGCTGCCGATTGCCTTCTGCGCTAAGCCGGTCGCCGTCGAGGCTGCACGAAACACCATCAGGTGTGAGCGGATAGACACAGTCCGCGCCGTGTGGGCCCACTGACCATGATCATAAAGAGCATGAGTACCCTTCCTGGAACCCTTCATTCGGCCCATAATGGCACTTGGCAGGTAGCAGAGCATGGCTGCCAAGTGTTGGCCTGGCAAGCCGACGACAAGCCCGTCATCTGGTTCGACGCCGAGCATGCTGACGAGTCCGAGGCCGTGATCCGGGGAGGAATCCCGCTGTGTGCCCCGTGGTTTGGTCACGGCCCCAACAATGATCAGGACCCCCAGCATGGTCTAGCCCGTCGCACCGACTTCGAAGTAACGGTCGCTGATCCCTTCCGCGTTGTCGGGGTTGCTGAGACCGCGTCCATCGGAATCCGTCACGAGGTTGTCATGACGAACACAGCCTTAGAAATGACGCTTACTCTCACCAACCATGATCAGAAACCACGCGTCGTCGAGGGGATGTGGCACACCTACCTGCGCGTCGCAGATGCCGCACAGGCACGGGTCAGGGGCGTTCGCGGCGCCAGCTGGCACAACTTCGCGACCGGCGACAAGGGGTCCTTCGACGCCAACGAGCTTGCCGTAGCTCCTGATACTGACACCGTCATCCAGGGAGTCGGGCCCGCCCTAGCCCTCCTCGATCCAGCGTGGGGACGCCAGATCCACGTGGAGACAACAGGGTGTCCCAGTGCCGTGGTCTGGAATCCACGCTCCTCGTCGACACATGCCGATAACCCGACAGCCCAGGCATGGCGCGATTTCGTATGCGTCGAGACCGGGGCCTGTAAGGACAATGCGGTCATTGTTGCCCCACACAGCGACCTCACCATGTCCACACGGATCAGCGTCGAAACGTTGTGATCATGGCCAAGATCGGACGCCGCGGAGACCACACTCGACCAGACATGTGGGGCAGTGTCACGAACATCCGTGCAAACACTTCACCTGTCCACGAGCAACAGTGCTCACCCGACTCCAAATAGCAGGGGTGGCTCATCCCGTTCTAAAGAACGCCATATACAGTGATGTCACGGTTTCGGACCGCCTTCACCGGGAACGAAACAGTGTTTCTTCGACGGTTCACAGGTAGTGCTGTGTGCCGTCACCGACAACCAGCCGCACGGCGGCAGGAGGACAGATGTCAGAGCGGATTGCCAACGCAGCCCTGCGTCAGAAAGTGATGAGCGCGGACGACGCGGCTGCCCTCATCCATGACGGCGACCAGATCGGATTCGGTGGATTCACTGGGTCGGGCTACCCCAAGGAACTTCCAGGCGCACTGGCCAAGCGCATCCAAGAGTCCCACGGCCGTGGTGAGAAGTTCACCGTCAACGTCTTCACCGGAGCCTCGACCGCTCCTGAACTCGACGGCGCCCTCGCCTCTGTCGACGGCATCGGCTGGCGTATGCCGTACCAGTCCGATCCCCAGATGCGAAGCAAGATCAACGACGGCACCTCCTTCTATACCGACATCCATCTGTCGGAGTCGGGCATGATGGTGCGTCAGGGCTTCTTTGGCAAGGTCGACTTCGCCGTCATCGAGGCCACACGAATCACCGCGGACGGGGATGTCGTCCTCACCTCGTCGGTTGGCAACAACGCGGTCTACTGTGACACCGCCGAGAAAGTCATCATCGAGGTAAATTCGTGGCAGTCCGAGGACCTCGAAGGAATGCACGACATCTACGGTGGTTTTGCGCTTCCTCCGAACCGGGTGCCGATCCCGATTACCCATCCCGGTGACCGGATCGGTGACAAGTTCCTCCACATCCCCCAGAACAAGATTGTGGCGATCATCGAGACCGCAGGCCCCGACCGCAACACCCCGTTCAAGCCGATCGACGACGACTCTCGCAAGATCGCCGGATTCCTGCTCGACTTTTATGACAACGAGGTCAAGCAGGGACGCATCCCCAAGAACCTGCTGCCGCTCCAGTCCGGCGTCGGCAACATCCCGAACGCCGTTCTTGACGGCCTGCTTCACTCCGACCTGGAGCATCTGACCTCGTACACCGAGGTGATCCAGGACGGCATGATCGACCTCATCGACGCCGGCAAGCTTGACGTCGCCTCCGCTACCGCCTTCTCGCTGTCGCCTGACTATGCGCACAAGATGAACGAGAATGCAGCCTTCTACCGCGATCACATCATTTTGCGCCCGCAGGAAATTTCGAACCACCCCGAGGTCATTCGCCGCCTCGGCGTCATCGGCGCTAACGGCATGATCGAGGCCGACATCTATGGCAATGTCAACTCGACCCATGTCATGGGCTCGCGGATGATGAACGGCATCGGTGGATCCGGCGACTTCACCCGCAATGCCTACATTTCGGCCTTCGTGTCCCCATCGACAGCCAAGGGTGGCGCCATCTCGGCGATCGTCCCGATGGTCTCCCACGTCGACCACACCGAGCACGACGGCATGGTTATCATCACCGAGCAAGGCATCGCTGATCTGCGTGGCCTGGCCCCACGCCAGCGCGCCCGGAAGATCATCGAGAACTGTGCCCACCCGGACTACCGTCCGATGCTGCTCGACTACTACGAGCGTGCGCTGCGCGACTGCAAGTTCAAGCACACCCCGCACCTGCTGGGTGAGGCGTACTCATGGCACACCCGGTTCCTCGAGACCGGCACCATGAAGAAGGACTGAGGTCTTACTTACAACCCTGACCCACAATCGCCCCAGGACCGTTTCGGTTCCGGGGCGATCATTATGTGCGGCAGTCGCGACAAGTGACGATTTTCGTCACGTCACGTCATTGTGCGCGACCGTGGCTGCGCACAGGTCGACATGCAAAAACTCCCGCCCGGGCCCGTGGGCAGGCATGTCAGTGCTGTCACCGCAGGTGAGGCGGGAGTTTTGATCATCGGCAGCTGCGTTCGCAGTCCCGAGTATTTTCTAGGGCACATCCGAGTGCCAGCAGGGTGGCCTCGTCGTACAGCCGACCGCCAATCATGATGCCGATCGGCAGCTCGACACCATCGATCCTCGTGTTGTGCAGCGGCAGGCTCATCGCCGGGCACCCGGTGATATTCCACAAGCTGGTCCACGGTGTGAAGCGACACTGGGCGTCAAAATCGGCCGCCGGATCCTCATCGTCCCGCAAAGCCCCAACTGGCAAAGGAGGCTGAGCCAAGGTCGGGCTAACAATGACGTCGAACCGCCGCCAATGCTGCCCGACTTGACGGGCCACCATCTGGATACCGGCTAACGCCTCGGCCAGCTCGACTCCGCTGCGACGTCGGCCCCCGGCCCGCAGCCACCGAGACATGGGTGTGCAGAGCTCCTCGCGTTCGGGCAAGACCGGGATCGCGGCCGCCCCCACTTCCCACACGCACCGAAAAGAGTCCCACTCACGCGGGCCGAACGGAGCACTCGTCTGCTCGACGACGTGGCCCATGGACTCCAAGGTGGCGGCTGTCCGGTCCAGCGCGGCCAGGATGTCCGGATGGACCTGGGCGTCAGCGATAACCGGTTCGCGCAGAATTCCGATGCGCAGCCGTCCCGGATCACGGCCACAGGCCGACAAGAAGGTCTCGGTCGGTGTCGGGGCGTAGAAGGGGTCTCCCGGCCACGGCCCGGACAGCACGTCAAGAGCGGCTGCGGTGTCGCGCACCGTGCGGGTCAGCACCCCACCGCAGACCAGCCCGGGACCGTCGATCCCGTAAGGACCGGCCGAAACTCGCCCACGGCTGGGTTTGAGGCCGACGACACCGCAACATGACGCCGGGATGCGTATCGACCCGCCGCCGTCGGAGCCTTGAGCGATCGGCACCTGACCAGCCCCGACTGCGGCCGCAGCACCACCAGAGGACCCTCCCGCCATTCGGGTGTGGTCCCACGGAGTGACGGTCGCCGCCCGACCATCCGGCTCGGTGTAGCAGGGAAGCCCAAACTCGGGAGCGGCCGTCGTACCGATCGGGATGGCACCGGCGGCCTTGAGTCGAGTGACGATGCCGTCGTCGTGGTCCGAAGGCGTCCCGCCGACAGCTCGGCTACCGACGGCTCGGGGCGCCCCGGCTAAGGCGTTGAGGTCCTTGACCGGGCAGGGAACACCGAACAGCGGGCCGGGACGGGCTTGTCCGGCATCGAGTTGACGCTGGAGTTTTCGGGCGGTGTTCCGAGCCCCGGTGTCATCGATCCAGGTCCAAGCGTGACATTCGTCGGCATGTGCCGCCTCGAGGGCGGCGTCGACAATGTCAAGGATCCCGACGTCACCAGCGGCGATACGGGTGGAGGTTTCCAGGGCGGTCAGTGGATCCATAGTCATGGTCCCATCATGCCGACGTCAAGGATCGGCGCGGCCATCCACCGGGGGACACGCTGAGGCTCGGGTGATGAGGGTCGTAGGAATCTCGACTGTTCCACTGGGATCCGTTCCAAGGGCAAGACGGGCCGCAGTTTCTCCCACGGCGGCGAAATCAAGCCGCACCGTCGTGAGCGCTGGCCGAGTGGCCACCGAATGGGGATGATCATCCATGCCGACGACCGAGACATCCTCGGGAACTCTCAACCCCAACCTGTCAAGCCCTGTTAAGAGGCCGAGAGCCACATCGTCGTTTCCACATAGGACTGCGGTCACCTGGTGCGCTCGTACCGCCCGTGCAACGTGCATACCCGTCTCGACTGACCACCCAGTCGCCAATGGTTCGAGCGGCGGGAGACCTCGAGTAGCCAGGACTTCGCGCCATCCCGCACATCGTGGATCAGGGTGCCCTGCAGGAGGAACTCCGACATAGGCGATGCGGCGGTGGCCCAAACCCGCCAAGTATTCGGTGGCCATTACTGCACCGGCATGATCATCGATCCACGCCCGAGACCAGGGCTCGCCTCCCTCGGGTTTGCCTCCGGCAATGGCAACTGGGAGATCGACGGGCAACCCAGGCAGGAGGGCCACGCTGGGGGAATCAAATTCAAGGACGACAACCCCGTCGGCACGAGCGTCTAAGGCACATTGCACGGTGGAACGGCATCGCTCCGGCGACCCCGCCAATACATGTAGGGAGGTCTCGGCACCGAGGTCGAGGGCTGCGCTGAGTACCCCCGAGAGCGTCGCCCAGTAGCCGGTGCGGCCGATGTCGGAGACGAGAACGTGCAGCCGGGCGACGTCAGGGTCGGTGCGCCAATATCCCAGCTCGGTGGCCGCGGTGAGGATCTCCTCGGTGGCCTGCGGGAGGGCACCTTCAGCGCCATTCTGACGTGCCAAGGCACGCGACGCCGTTGCCAACGAGACGCCGGAGCGCTCGGCGACGTCAGCCAACCGCGGAGGCCACCAGGGCCGCCTCACCATGGCCGGGTCACGTTCCATGCACCGGACGATACCGGGTTCACACCCCTGTCCTCGGCAAGGGCGTCCGCGGAAGACCAGGGCGCGACGGGGCCGCATCCGCGGCTGCTGAGGTGGAGCGAGCCGGGGTGGACGGAACGGGAATCGACGTCGCCGATGGGCCGGGAAGAGGCGAGGGGATCGTCGTGGTGAGCGTCCAGACCGCTGCCGTGGCCAAATCCGAGCCCTCGACCACCCGGCTGTCAGCTACGACGATCGGCAGGCCGGTGAACTTTGAGTGCAGGGTACGCCCCGCCCCGTTTGCAAGCAGGTGCCAGCGGTTGAGGCTGCCCTCAGTATCCGACGTCGTCCGACGACCGGACCCGACGACGACCTCGTGCTTCCCAACCTCGGCGTCGAGACCAAGGACCGCGCCGCCAGGAGTCGAAAGGCTGTAAGTGCAATCGTCGTGCCGAACCACACACCAAGTCTGAGGCTGCGCCTGCAGGGTAGGGACACCGTCGTGAAATGCCAAGAATCGCCCGTCCGCGCTAGTCAGCCGGTAGTCGCCGGGCTCCAGTGCCGGGTTGGGGGCGTACCAAGCGCGCACGTAGTCGATGTCAAAACTCGCCGGGAGTCGATGGACGACTGGGGCCCCCAGGTGTCCCTCAAGACTGAGCACCATATGCCGCGACATCCGCCACAGCGAAGGGTCGCCGGGTTTTGTTTCCCAGGCCAGGTGTCGGTCGAAATAAAATCGGAGTTGACCGTCGCGGCGTTCGACGCCATACGTGTGGTAGTCCCGCGAAATGTCGACGCCAACCGGGTAGGCGTGGCCTCCGAAGCGCCGGTGCGTGACCTCTGTGTTATCGGGCCACACGTGGGTCGCGATGTTCATCTTCGTGTAGTCAAAAGTCTCCTCGACGTCAAGCTCCGGGTTTGGCTCGGCGCCGGTAAGCAAGGAAGGGCCACCGTCGAGGGCGGACGACTGCATCCAGATGGCCGACAGCACCCGGGCGGCCGAGGGCAACGCCTTGGCACGCACCTCGACGTAGGTGCACAGACCCGGCACGTCAAAGACTGACTCAACGGCGCCAAACGTGTAGGAAAAACTATCGACCTGCTCGGCACGAGCAGCCAAATGGAGTTGCCCGCCTGAGAAAGACACATTCGCGTCTCGAAAGAGGCCACTTCCCGAGTGTGGGTACCACAGGCCGCGATGCCACTGGGCCGAGCTGTGAGTCGGATCGGTGAATTCGTCTCCAACACCCAGGAGGGTCCAGCCAGCAAGGTCGATATCGGCATCGGCGGCGATAGCCCGATCGTGGTCGGCAACCACCGGAACGGCCGCCGTGAGAACGGCAGCTCCGAGGACTGATCTACGTGTGATCAGTGTCATGTGTGCTCCTTTGCAACAACGTCACTCCCTAACTGGGGTTCCATGCAGCCTACGACGAATGACTGCGGTCACCACGAGCGCGTGAAAACGGCCTTTCATGCGCTGTGGACGGCCCCTTTCCCGGCACCTAGGGTGAACGACATCACGAACGACGGCCAATGTCGGCCAGCCAGGAGTTCACCACCATGCACGATGTCACCCCTGTCATCCAGCCGTTTCGGCTCGCGACGGCCCCCGACCAACCGGTCGGCTTGGCAGCCGGGACTCTTGACGGCGCGGTGGCGCTTCCCCTCGTCGAATGCCTCACCCTCGAACACGGCCGATGCTTCGTCGACCATCGCCTCACCCAAACTACGGTGGGATCCGGTCTGCGTCCCGTTCGCCGCGAACCGCTCACCTCGCCGTGGCCCGGCACCCGCGTCATCCAGCATGATCGAGGATCCGACCTCACCGTCACCGTCGATCTGTGGCATCCCACCTCAGCGACCTTGCACGGGCGAACAACCGTACATAATGACGGCAAGCTCCCAGTCCATCTCACTGCCGTCTCTATCATGTGCGCCAGTCTGCTGTCAGGAGCCGAACTCGATGACCTCGATATACTCATCGCACCCAGCGCATGGATGGCCGAACAACGGTGGACCCATCACCGCCTGTCCGATCTTCTGGTGGACGTCGGCACCGAATTGCATGGAGAATCCCCGCGCGACCGCTTCGTCCTATCCTCAGAGTCCGGTTGGTCTTCAGGACGTTGGGAACCGGTCGGCTTCATTACCGACCCGGCCTCTGGACGCGCCGTCGGCTGGCAGATCGAGCACAACGGTGGCTGGACTGTCGAATTAGCCCGGCGCTCTTCAACCCTCGGCCTCTGCCTCTTCGGGCCGACCGACCTTCAGCACCACTGGATGCACCAGCTCAACCCTGGCGAGACTTTCACTACCCCCGCGGTGACGTTAGTGGTATCCGATAACAGCTGGCAGGGCGCGGCAGCCGAACTAAGCACCTACCGCCGTGTATTGAGGGGCAACAATGGCACAGCAGCTCCGATCGTCTTCAACGACTACATGAACACCCTCATGGCCGACCCTACGGCCGAGCGACTCTCGACCCTCATCCCGGCCGCAGCTCGCACCGGAGCCGAGGTGTACTGCATCGACGCCGGATGGCACTCCGACGACACAGACTGGTGGGACGACGTCGGCCGCTGGGAGCCCTCGCCCCGCCGATTTCCCGGCGGGCTGCGCCACACCCTTGATCTCATCGTCGCCTACGGCATGACGCCCGGCCTGTGGATTGAGCCGCTGGCGGTTGGTCTGCGCAGTCCTCTCGTCAATGATCTACCCCCGGAGGCTTTCATGCGCCGCGCAGGGGTTCCGATCGTCGAACAGAATCGGGTGCGTCTAGATATGCGCAATCCGCAAGCTCGCGCTCATCTAGATACCGTCATCGACCGGATGGTCAGTTACGGCATCGGCTACCTCAAAATTGATGACAATTTCTCTGTCGGTTCTGGCCCCGACGAGGACGCGGATTCTCCTGGGGACGGTTTGCTGGGGCACTGCCGCGCTTGGGCCGCCTGGCTTGCCGACCTCCCTCGACGTCACCCTGGACTTGTCGTTGAGAACTGTGCATCTGGGGGCATGACCACCGACTACGCCCTGTTGGCCCGAGCAGCCATCCAGTCGACATCAGACCTCCAGGATTCGGTGCGTTACCCGCCCATCGCCGCCAATTCACCGATGACGATTTTGCCCGAACAAGCCGCCAATTGGGCTTACCCACAGCCAGACATGGACGACGAGGAAATCGTCTTTACCGTCACGACCTCCTTGGCCGGCACCTTTTACTTGTCCGGTCATGTCGACCGCATGAACGCCCACCAGATGGCTCTCGTGCAATCCGGCGCAGAGGTAGCCAAGGCCTTACGGTCAGATCTGACCAGCCAAATACCGTGGTGGCCGAAAGGCCTTGCCGGCTGGGACGACGAGTGGGTCGTCACCGGGCGTCGAAAAAAGTCCTCTCGCGACGGGGTGATCATTGTCTGGCACCGTCCTAGCACCGAATCGACGGTTCTCGACTTACCTGACCTGGCTGGGACCCACCTCGAACCCCTTTACCCACCTGCCTCCCTGGTCCCCGACCCAGGAATTCACATTGCTGACTCATCGGGTTCACCTCGGCTGAGTTGTCCGTCTCCCAAACCAACCGGCCGGGTCTTCCGCGTCCGGGACCTTCACGATTGCGTCACCGATGTCGCAGAAATGGAGAAGAAATGAATCGCACCCTCAAGGTCGCCGCAGTAGGAGCCATCGCGATATTGTGCCTCGCTGCCTGCTCCGACCCAGGCTCAGACTCGGCGCAATCCTCAGGACCGGAGTCATGGCCGTCAGCAACCACCAATCTCAACGGTGTGGAGTTGACAATGTGGGCCGCCCAGTCGTCGGCGTCGATCCCTCAACAGGTCGCCGTGGACTTCAACAAGGCTACCGGGGCCAAGATCAAGATCGTCACGATCCCCGACCCCTACGAGCAGAGCGTCCAGACCAAAGTCGCCACCGGTGACGTCCCTGACCTGGCCATGTGGCAGCCAACGACGTCAATGCTCACGAGCCTGGGAGCCAAAGAGCATCTGCAGGTGCTCGACGATGCCCCGTGGGAGTCGAAGACTGACAAGAACGTCCTGGCTGCCGGTGGTTCTCTCGACGGGCACCGCTACGCCGCCTTCGTCTCAGCCCCCTCGGTCATGGGCGTTTGGTACAACAAAGAAGTTTTCGCCAAGAACGGCATCCAGGTGCCGAAGAATTTCGACGAGATGCTCACCATTGCCAAGAAGCTCAAGGCTGCCGGCCAGACCCCGTTCTACGAGATGGGCGGAGAGTGGTGGGCCTCCCAGTGGGCGGTCCAGGTGCAGGTGGCCGACGCCGCCAAGGCCGGTCTGTGGGACAAGGTCAACAAGAACGAGGACAAGTTCACCGGCACTGAGATCCAAGGTGCTATCAACACCTACGACACCATGATCAAGGAAGGTCTGTTCAATTCGGACATCACAACCGGAACTTTCAACGACCAAGCCAAGGCGCTGCTTGACGGGAAAGCAGCGATGGCCATTCAAGTAACGAGCCTATTGGGCAACATGGCCGCCCGAGCCGACACCGCCACTCTCGACAAGAAGATCGGGTTCTTCCCCATCTCTAAGTCGGGCACCGTGGCAACGTCGATCCCCGACCAGACCAACGCCGTGGTCGCCTTCAAATCGAAGGATGCCAAGAAGGAGACTGCGACACGTCAGTTCATCACCTACTGGTTGTCCAACGACTACGCGTCCTTCGTCAAGGTACAAAACACCGTTTCCATCATTAACGGTGTTAAAACGCCCGATTCCGTGCCCAAAGCCCTCATCGACTCGAACGCCACCCTCAAAGGTTCGGTCGGCTCGATGCAGTCTCTGGCTGTCGCCAACCCCGACTTAGCTAAGAACCTCGGTGACATGATCGCTGGCACGAAGACTCCAGCACAGGTGGGCTCAGAGACTCAGTCTCAGTTCGCCCAGCTCGCCAAGGCGATTGGCGCGAAAGGGTTCTGATCCATATGTCCTCGATGGAAGCCGCACCGCGACACGGCAGTGCAAACCAGTCGCATCCCTGGGGATTCGTTGTACCCGCGTTCGCCGTGCTCGCGGTGTTCTTCCTCACGCCAACGATCTACAACTTCATCTACGCCTTCACCGACTGGTCGAGCTTCAAAACGGCCATCAATCCGGTGGGATGGAGCAATTTCTCCGATCTCATCGCATCAGGAAGCCTGCGGAAATCCTTGACTATCACCCTTATTTACGCGGCTGGCGTGGCCACGCTGCAGAATCTGTTCGGACTGATGCTGGCCGTACTGTTGGAGCGCGACACCCTCGTCAACAAGATCGTCCGGGTGATCTTTTTTATCCCTGTGATCCTCTCGGCGCTAGCGACTGGTTACATCTTCCAAGCGTTGCTGCGCCCCGACGGCGGGCTCAACCAAATGCTCGGAATATTCACGGGATCTCCGGTAAAAGTCTCCTGGCTGGGATCGACGACGTGGACTCTGCTCGTGTGCATTGTCATTCACTCGTGGAAGTGGATGGGCATGTCGATGCTCGTGTACCTGGCCGGGCTTAAGACGATCGATGCCCAAGTGCTCGAGGCGGCACGCATCGACGGGGCGTCACGGTGGGCGACCTTCCACCAGATCCGCTTGCCTCTCATCGCCCCAGCGGTGACGTTCAACGTCGCCACCGCCTTGCTGGGGTCGATGAACTCCTTCGATATCGTCCAGGCGACTACGGGCGGAGGCCCCGGCGGCTCCACCGAACTGCTTAACCTCTTCATCTTCCGAACTTTCGGCCAGGGCCTCTACGCTCAGGCGACGACGATGAGCCTGGTGCTCTTCGTGGCCGTCGTCATCTTGGCATTCCCCGTGATCGGGATGCTTCGTCGCCGTGAGGGAAGGATGTCATGACCAAACGCATCATTCAGCCAATTGGCGCGGTACTGCTAGCCGTGCTCGTCGTCGGGATACCCCTGTGGACGGTCGTCGTCACTGCAGGGAAGTCCCAGGCCGAAGCACTCATCCCGGACATATCATTGCCACACCACTGGCAACTGTGGACCAACGTCTCCACTGTCACCAGCCAGACAAGGATCGGCTGGGCATATCTGGGCTCGTTGTTCCTGCTGGTGCCCTCGGTGGTCATCGTCTTGATCATCGGATCGATGGCATCGTGGGTTTTAGCTCGGCGCACAGGCAAGCTCGTCTCCGTGATCTACGCGCTGGGGATTTCGGGCATCATCCTGCCGCCAGCGGTCGTCACCTTGGTGTTACTGCTGCGTCAGCTGGGATTGGCTGGCCGCCCCATCGGAATGATCTGCGCCTATGTCGGGATGTACCTGTCGACGGTGATTTTCTTCGTCACTGGATTCGTCCGCACGATACCCGAGTCCCTCGAGGAGGCGGCCCGAATCGATGGAGCTGGACCAATGCGCGTCTTTGTGACGGTCATCCTCCCCTTGCTGCGTCCAGTGCTGGCAACTGCGACGATTCTCATCAGCCTGTACGTGTGGAACGACGTCTTCTATGCCTTCTTCGTCGTAGGAGGCCGGATGGACACCTTGCCGCTGAACTTGTTTACAGTCGCCAGCGCCGGGGTACACCTCAATAACTGGCATCTCATCTTCACCTATGTGCTGCTCATGAGCGTGCCGATCGTGATGCTGTTCATTGCATTCCAGCGCAGCATTATTTCAGGCATTACTTCGGGTGCGGTCAAGTAACCCTTCTTACTGCCTGGGGCCTTCGATCGGACTGGCGAAATCTCCACAACGCTCAACTGGTAGTGACAGTGAGGTCTGGATCCTGCATGTCTTCGTCGAAGGGGAAGATCGGACGACGCAGATGGTTATGGCCCAGACGCATAAGGTCCTGGTCCACACCGCCAGGGGTGAGCGCCATGATCCAATCGGCGGCCAAGTCGTAAAGGTCCGGCTCGAGATACCCGATCTTCACCACGACTATGTCGGTCGTCCGAGGGTCCAGTTGTACCCGCTCAAACTGTTCCAGGGTCGTGTACTGATCGCGCCGAGTCGTCACGATGACGCTAAGCCCCCCGATTCCCAGCACTGCCGTACGCAGGCCGCCAGGATCGTCAACTAGGCAGCGCACCTGGGCACTCAGGTGGATAGGGCCAGGCTTGCGAGTATCGACATGTCCCCCTAAATCCACCTCAACCATGCCCCCGACGCCCGCTTCGTCAGCACGTTTCACGACCTGTGGGTCATAGATGGAAGCATGAATCGCGGAGAGCTCCCCACCAGTGATCTCGGGATGGGCCAGCAATACAGATAGCGCAATCGTCACGTCATCAGCACCGCCAGCGCCCGGATTGTCCCCCGAGTCGGAAATAACGAACGGCCGTCGCGAGGACGCCACCGCCCTGTCTACCGCTTGTTCGATCCCATCGGTGGGAGCGACGAAGACGAATTCGCGACGCACCTTCCAGAAGAACTGTGCAATCTCGCTCACCCCGTCGCGTACGTGGTTCTCGTCGTCACCGAACCCGACGACGGCTGCCGTGCATCGAGGCTGGTCGGCCCAAGCAAAGCCGATCCACACCCCAACATCGGTAACACCGTCGTGAGCCGCCACCTCGGGCACCATGTCGTAGAGCGAAGCCGCCGGTTCGATCCTGGTGGACGTCTTTTCACCGGGTAACAGAATCGGCACGGTGACCATCGCCTTGATCGGTTTGCCCTTCCCGGAACGCAGTCGCTCGCACAATGTCCGAGCCGCTCTCTCCCGTGACACCCACGCGTCCTCGTGCGGTGCCATCCGATAGCAGGTGAGCAGGTCGCAGCCCGCGAAGAGTTTTTCAGAGACGTTTCCGTGCAGGTCCATCGAGGCACTCACCATTGGCTCGGGACCAACCACGTCGCGGATGGCGCTGATGAGATCTCCCTCAACGTCGTCGTAGCCCGGCACGCTCATGGCTCCGTGAATGTCGAAGAAGATCCCGTCCACATGACCGGCCTTCGCCAGGCCGTCGCAGATTTCGGCGCGCCACTTCTCGTAGGTCAGACGTTCCACGGGTCCTCCCGGCAGGGCTGAGCAGTGCAGGATCGGTACCCACTCAACGTCATGGTTCCACGGACGTTTTGTCGGCACATCCCACTCCTCGCCTGCGATGGCCCGGGGCACCTGGTCTATGCCGGGGATCGGGGACTCGGTGATCCACGGGTATCGCTCCAGCAGTGTCTGGCCGCGACGCTGCGTGAAGTCAGCGGCCGTGCTCATGTAGGGGGTGAAAGTACTCGATTCAATATGAAGTCCACAAATGGCTATACGTATCATCAGCGATTGCCTTCCTGTGAGATGGGCATATGAGAGTCAAGTATCGACATGCCGATGAGCGGGGCATCGGCTCCGCAAGCAGAGGTCTCGATCACGAGATCCTCGGTGCACATGGGCAAACAGCGCTCGTACAGTTCACTGCGTACGCCAGCGAGCAAAGAACCCATCTGCGACATTGAGCCGCCCAACACGATGCGAACCGGGTTGAGGAAGTTAACAAGGTTGGAAAGCACCTCACCAAGACGCATTCCGGCGTCACGCACTAAGGAAACCGCCTGGGGATCGCCGCTGTTCTCGGCAGTCACCAACTGTGAGGTTGTGGAAATGGACGAGCCCAAACGGCCCAGCTGCCGTAGGATCGCAGCCCCCGATGCCACCGTCTCCAAACACCCGGAGTTACCACAGGTACACGGTAGGGGGTTATCGGTATGCACCCGCAGATGGGTGATGTCGCCAGCAAGACCGCGTGAGCCTCGGTAAGCGACCCCGCCGCTGACCCAACCAGCACCTATGCCGGTGCCAGCTTTAACGTAGATGCAGGAGTCCCGGTGCCGTCCGCGGCAGTTCCACTCCCCGATTGTCGCGGCACGAGCGTCATTCTCGATAACTGATGGCACCGCGAGTTCCTGTGCCAACATGCCGGCGATGTCTTTGCCACTCCACCCAGGCATCCGCGCTGCCCCAACGACGTGACCACTACCGTCCACCGGGCCGGGTACCGCCAAGCCGGCTGAAACCACCGCTCCAGGGATCTCGTCACCAAGCTTGTGCCACCCCTTGGCCAAGGCTTTGATCGTCTTCTCCGGACCGATCTCTATGTTTATCTTGATGTCGTCGGTAGCGAGTAGCTCGCCCTCCCGAGACGCTATTGCCAACCGGGCATGATGCTGGCCAAGTTCTGCAACAAAGGCATTGCCGACTGCTGGTGCAACGCGCAATTTAGTGGGACGACGACCACCGGTGGAATCTGCGCACGCGTACTCTTCAACGACTCGCGACTCGAGCAGGTGTCGCACCGCCGCGCTCACCGTGGAACGTGGCATGGAAGTGCTCTCGGCGATCTCGGCGCGAGTCATACCCGGCGTTTTTCGAAGAATCTTGATGACTCGCTGCCCAGGCGCGCTGCCCAGCTGATCGTCAGTGTGCCCATTCATGCCCGTCGCGCCAAGGTTGGTGAGCTCAATATCTGTCATCAGCTTCCTCAATCCGTCATCGTGCCTGCCCGACGTCTCGGCCCACAGTATGCCCGCGTCCGGAGATATGTGTAGCAAAAGTGATAAAAGCTAGATTATTTTACATTCGAAGCATCCGAAGTCATCACCTTGCGCTACTCTTACGGTAGTAAGGGTTCATCCCACCAGGCAACGGAGGCTGAGGGAACTCATGAAGAAACCACGAAAGAGACTGCTTGTGGTGACCGCAGCAGTGGCAGCAACTCTGTTGGTTGCCTCGTGCTCGTATGGCAGTGGCGACCCCAGTCGATCTCAGGCAAGCGGCGGCGCGCAGGACGGCAACGTATCCTTCGCGACCACCACGCCCAACTGGATCCTCCCGGTGTCCGCACCCGGAAAGACGCAGGGTGAGAACGCCATGTTCACCCAGCTCATTTACCCCGCCTTGTTCTCCTACAAGCTCGACGCGAAGAACGAGTTCAACATTGATGAACGCCACTCGGTGGCCAAACCTCCCACCGTGTCCGACGACTCACTCACCTACACCATCACCCTTAAGGACCGCACATGGAGCGACGGCGTCAAGCTCACTACGCGCGACATGGAGTTCTGGTGGAACATCGTCACCAACAACACCGACAAGTGGGCGTCCTACCGCAAAGGCCAGTTCCCCGACAACGTCAAGGCTTTCAAGATCATTGACGACAAGGCCTTCACCATCACCACGACTGAGAAGTACAACCCGGCATGGTTCATCAACAACCAACTGAACCGCCTTGTGCCAATGCCAGCCCACGCCTGGTCTAAGACCAGCGACTCCGACAAGCCCGGTGAGAAGGACCGCACCCCTGCCGGAGCCAAGGCAATCTTCAAATACTTGAGCGCCGCCTCGGAGGACTTACAGAACTACGACACCAACAAACTCTGGAAGACGACTCTCGGGCCCTTCCAGCTCGGCAAGTACACCCCGAACGGTAAGGCCAAGCTCGTCGCCAGTCCTAGCTACGACGGTGAAGACAAGGCGAGCATTTCGAGCTTCACCATGCAGCCGTACACCAGTGACGACGCTGAGTTCAACATCCTGCGCTCCGGAAGCATCGACTACGGCTTCATCCCACCCAACTCGATGACCCAGCAAAAGTACATCGAGAAACAGGGCTACACCGTCAAACCGTGGTACGGCTGGTCGATCACCTACATGCCGTTTAACTTCAACAACCCGAAGTCCGGCCCGATATTCGCCCAAAAATATATCCGTCAGGCGATGCAACACCTCATTGATCAGGAAGGAATCTCCAAGATCATCTGGAACCGGACTGCATCCCCCACCTGCGGCCCGGTACCCCAGCAACCTGGCACCGCCGGTAGCTCCAAAGGTTGCGCCTACGACTACAACCCTGCGAAAGCTGAGAAACTCCTCAAAGACCACGGTTGGAATGTCACTAAGGACGGAATCACCACCTGTCAACAAGCCGGGGAGGGCGAAGGCCAATGCGGCAAAGGAATCAAGCAGGGGGCCAAGCTTTCCTTCACCGTGATCTCCCAATCCGGTTTCACCTCGACCACCCACATGTTCGCCGAACTCAAGTCGAGTTTTTCCAACGTCGGTATCAACTTGGAGATTCGAGAGGTTCCTGACTCGGTGGCTGAGTCCCAAGCCTGTAAGCCCAACGACACGAACTGCAAGTGGGACCTGTCATTCTTTGGTTCGCAGTCATCGTGGTACTACCCGGTCTACGCGTCCGGTGAGCGGCTCTTCCAAAGCGGTGGCCCGGTAAACCTGGGCAGCTACTCCGACAAGAAAGCCGACGAGCTTATTGACGCGTCCATGCGTTCGAACGATCGGACAGCCCTCAAAACGTACAACGCCTATCTGGCTGAAGACCTGCCGGTGTTATGGATGCCGAACCCGGTCAATCGCGTCTCAGCATGGAAATCCAACATCCAAGGAATCGATCCACAGGACCCCATGCTGTACCTGTACCCGCAGGACTGGACCATCAGATGACCTCACGCAGAGTGAGCCCACGTTACTGACCCCGCCCGTTTCACACGGCGTCACCGGGTCGCCCCGGTGACGCCACCCCAACGTCCCAATCACCCATCTCAGGAGGGAGCAAAGGATGACGCGATACATCGCGCAACGCGTTTTTCAAGCGCTGATAGTGCTGTTGCTCGTCACGCTTATCACTTTCTCCATCCTTCACGCACTTCCAGGCGGAGCAGCTCGCTCGGCTTTGGGACTGGACGCCACCCAAGCGCAGATCGACGCATACAACCATCAGATGGGTTACGACCAACCCTTATGGAAGCAGTACTTCGGCTATCTGATCCAGATCTTCCATGGCGAATTCGGACACTCTTTCCGACTCAACATGCCGGTTGCCGACGCGATCGGTCAGCGGCTTCCTAAGACGATTGTCCTCAGTCTCATGTCGGCAGTCGTCGCCATCCTCCTCGCGATCCCTATCGGCGCTATCCAAGCCGTCAAGCGCAACCGCACGGCTGACTACACTCTCACCGTCATCGCCATGCTGGCATATTCCACACCATTGTTCTTCCTGGGCCTCGTTCTCATCATCCTCTTCTCACAGGTGTGGCCGATCTTCCCACCAGAAGCGCCACAAGGGTTCAGCGTCGGAGAAGTTCTTAGCCAAGGGCGATCGCTCGTGCTGCCCACCACGACGCTCGCCATCGTCACGCTGGCCGTGTACGCGCGCTACATGCGTTCCTCGATGATTGACAACCTCGAGGAAAACTACATCCGCACCGCCCGCAGTAAGGGAATCACCGAGACAAGAGTCGTCATCGTTCATGCCCTGCGCAACTCGCTGTTTCCGATCATCACCCTACTCGGCATGCAGTTGCCGGCCTTGTTCTCCGGTGCGCTGGTAGTGGAGTCGCTGTTCAACTACCCCGGCATGGGTCTGTTGTTCTGGCAGGCGGCCCAGTTCCGCGACTACCCCATCCTGCTAGCAGTCACCATCATCATCTCAATGGCCACCGTGCTCGGCGCCCTCATCGCAGACATCCTCTATGCCGTCGTCGATCCGCGGATTCGTTACGGAGGAGCAGACCGATGAGCACCGAGATCGCTATTCCCGATCCTCAGAGCCGACGTCCCGAATCTGCCCGTCCCATGCGTCCCGGCACAGCGCGACGGACCAGCAGACGCACCAGCCTCTTCAAACAGGGGGTGGAGGTGTTCTTCGAGAACCGTTTGGCCGTCGTAGGATTTGTCACCCTGCTTATCATCGTCGTTCTGTGCTTCATCGGACCGTCGATCTGGCGCACCGATCAGGTCCACACCCAGCTGTCCAGCGCTTACCTCCCCATCTCCGGCACGCACCCTCTTGGTACGGACGCGGTGGGCTACGACCAGCTCGGACGACTCATGCTCGGCGGCCAGACATCCATCATCGTCGGCCTGGCAGCTGGCATCCTGGCCACCACCATCGGAACGATTTGGGGCGCCACAGCCGGATTCGTCGGAGGATGGTTAGACGCTGCGATGATGCGAATCGTTGACTCACTCATGGCTATCCCGGCCTTGTTCCTCTTCATGCTCATCGCCACGCTCGTCACACCGACCGTGCCCTTGTTGGTACTCATCATTGGCGCATTTGCTTGGCTCAACCCAGCTCGGCTCATCCGCGGTGAGTCGCTGGCTCTGCGCAGCCGGGAATACATCGTCGCTATGCGTGGCATGGGCGGTAGCTCTCTGCGCGCCGTACGCACTCACGTTGTGCGTAATGCCATCGGCACCGTCATCGTCAATGCAACCTTCCAGGTGGCAGACGCCATCCTCTACGTCGCGTACCTGTCATTTCTCGGCCTCGGGGTTCCCCCACCAGCGGCCAATTGGGGCGGCATGCTTTCCGACGGGCTCGCCGAGGTCTACTCGGGTCACTGGTGGCTGTTATACCCGCCCGGGGTACTCATCATCATTCTGGTTGTCGCGTTTAACTTCGTCGGTGACGGATTACGGGACGCCTTCGAGGTTCGGCTGAGGAGTAGATGACATGAGCATGTCACAGCCCGAAGACATCTTGCTGCGTCTGCAAGATCTGGAGGTCACTATTGACGTGCGCGGTGGCAGGGTCGCGCCTTTGCGGGGCTGCTCCATGGAAGTACGACGCGGCGAGACGATCGGTCTAGTCGGCGAGTCCGGATCCGGTAAGACGATGACAGCGCTATCCATCATGGGCCTGCTCCCCCACGGTGGACGGGTTACCGGAGGATCCATCGTCTTCAACGGCAGGGACCTCACTAGTTCGCCACCCGACGAGACCCGGCGCATTCGCGGTATGGACATCGGGATGATCTTCCAAGACCCGCTCACCTCACTCAACCCGACGATGAAAATCGGTAACCAAGTAGGCGAAGCGCTGAGAATCCACAAGGTGGCCTCGAAGAAGAAGGCTTGGGAACGCTCTATCGACCTCCTGCGCAAGGTGGGAATGCCACGTCCGGAAAAGATCGTCAATGACTATCCGCATCAGCTGTCTGGTGGTATGCGTCAGCGAGTCATGATCGCTATGGCACTCATCTGCTCACCCAGTCTTCTGATCGCGGATGAGCCGACGACAGCTTTGGATGTAACGACTCAGCGGCAGATCCTCGACCTCATTGACGACCTCAAGAAGGAGTTCAACACCGCCGTCATCCTGGTGACACACGATCTGGGAGTAGTTGCGGGCCGGGCCGACCGGGTAGCCGTCATGTATGCGGGTCAGATCGTCGAGGTGGCATCGTCTACCGACATTTTCATCAACCCCCAGCACCAGTACACGCGCTCGCTCATTGCCGCACTGCCTGAGCAGACCACCGATACCCGTGAGGAGCTCTACACCATCCCTGGGATGCCGCCGGACCTGCGCGAGAAGATCGTCGGCTGCGCCTTCGCTACTCGTTGCCCGCTGGCCACTGAGATCTGCACTCAGTCCAACCCTCACATGGTCACCCTGGGCAGAACCGACGCGCCAAGTGCCAACAACGAACCCGCCAACCATGTACATACCTGCTTCCATCCGGCAGGGCCGCCGCTGAAGCGCCGACACGACCTACGCCCGGAGCGAGACCTGTCCAGCCACCCCGTTGTGTGCTCAGTGCAAGATCTCCATAAAAACTACCCTGCCATGAGCAGCGGCGTCATCCGGCGTCAAATCGGGTGGGTACGGGCCGTCAGCGGTGTCAGCTTTGACGTCTATGAGGGCGAGACACTGGGGATCGTCGGTGAATCCGGTTGTGGTAAATCGACCTTAGGGCGCGTCATCACTGCGTTGGAACCAGCGACCTCAGGCTCCGTGTGCATCAATGGCAAGGATATTGCTCAGGCGTCACGCAGGGAACGCACCCTCTTGCACCGCAATGTACAGATGATGTTTCAGGATTCCTACGCCGCAATGGATCCGCGCATGCGAGTAGACGAGATCCTCTCCGAGCCCCTTAGCATCCAAAAAATCGGAGACCGGCGTTCGCGTGCCGACGCTGCGGACAATCTCATCGACAAGATCGGGCTGTCCGATAACGCCTTGTCGAAGTACCCGCATCAGTTCTCTGGTGGCCAATTGCAGCGGATCGGCCTTGCGCGGTCACTGATGCTAGAACCCCATCTCATTGTCTGTGATGAGCCAGTCAGTGCCTTGGATGTATCCGTCCAGGCTCAAGTGCTCAATCTCATGCGCAGGCTCCAGCAGGAGCAGAACCTCACCTACATCTTCATCTCCCACGACTTGTCTGTCGTCAGGTACATGTCGGATCGAATTGCCGTGATGTACTTAGGAAAAATCGTGGAAATAGGTGAGGCTAACAAGGTCGTCGACCACCCACGTCACCCGTATACGCGGGCACTGATCGAGGCGATCCCCGTTGCTGACCCCGCGCATCACGTGGAGGAGATCGTGCGTCTGCAGGGTGAACCAGCCAGTGCCATCGACACGCCTCCGGGGTGCCGTTTCAAAAATCGATGCCCATTTGCCACCAACAAGTGCGCCGAAGAACCCCCGTTAGTGGGCGACACTCACCGAGTGGCCTGCCACTTCCCTCTACCACACGACGTCTTGGAAGTATCATGAGCCACCCCAGCGCCTATCGACCGGTCGTCGCCATCGATATTGGCGGCACAACGATGACTATTGCCGAAGTCCGTTCCGACGGAAGCGTACGAGATCCGGTGACAATGGACAGCCCCGCACGAATCCATGGCGACGAAGTGGTGGCCCGAATATGCGAGCTTGTCGAGACCCGCTGGCCCCATCCGTGCCGGATCGGCATAGGGACCGCAGGAGTCGTCGACCCTATCAGTGGCTCGATCGGCAGAGCATCCGACTCCTTCCAAGGGTGGACCGGGTACCCACTACGCGAACGTCTGGAAGAGGCCCTTGGCGTGGCGGTCCAAGTGGAAAACGACGTCAATGCCTTCCTCGTTGGCGAGCAACGGTTCGGCGCAGCGGCCGGGGAGCGCGACTGCCTTGGGATCATGCTTGGTACCGGTGTCGGCGGAGCCGTCATCCTCGACGGACAGGTGATTCATGGTCGGCGCGGGGCCGCAGCCGAAATCGGTCATATGCCTGCGCTAGGAAACGATCGATGCAGTTGTGGCGTCCCCGGACACCTCGAGTCACTCGCTGGGGGAAGGGCCATCGCCCGACGCTGGGCTGCGGCCACTGGACGGGATCCCAAATCCGTCAATGGCGCCCGTGAGGTTGCCCGCCGGGCGGCAAACGGCGATGCTGTGGCGCCGCGAATACTCGCCGAAGCTGGAAAAGCCCTAGGAATCGCACTAGTACAAGCCGCGACCCTGTTTGATCTGAGTACGGTCATCGTCGGAGGAAGCGTCGCAAGGGCATGGCAGTGGCTCTCGCCCGGCCTGCACGACGTCGTGACGGCGTACCCGTTGATCTCCGGGGCTGAATTGCGGGTGCGTCTTGCCTCGCTTAGCGACCGCGCGGTCCTCATAGGCGCAGCCAGTCTTGGGGTCTGCGACGATCAATGGACGAAGCCATGCTGAACTTCGACGAACGCACCGGCCCGAATCAGGGAGTGAACGCCCCGCACTGGCCGTCGGTCCAGGTGCCTCAATGGTGGAAAGATGCCAAACTCGGATTCTTCATCCACTGGGGCTTGTACTCGGTTCCCGCCTGGGCGACCACCAATCCCGACCCGGTACCACTTGAGCAGGAGTACGCCCACCACTGCTACGCCGAGTGGTATGCAAACACGGTGCGCATCCTCAACTCTCCCACTCGCCGACATCACGACAGGGTATACGGGATCGGAACGAGCTATGAGGACTTCGCCGACTGGTGGAGCCCCGACCTAGATGCACCTGCCACGCTGATCCGTCGAATTGCTGACGCCGGGGCCGGGTACGTCATCCCGACGACGAAACACCATGACGGATTCTGTCTGTGGCATACCGACACGACCGGCTTCAATGCCGCTAAACGAGGACCGCACCAAGATCTCGTCAAGGCCTTGCACGACGAGGCGCGAGCGGCAGGACTTAGATTCGGCGTCTACTATTCGGGAGCGCTCGACTGGCATGTTGGGGACTTCGGGGCGATCACCTCTGATACCGAGCTGTTCACCTTCCGCCGCAACGACCCCGACTTCGCCAAATACTGCGCCGCTCAACTCACTGAACTTATCGCACGGTTCCGACCAGACATATTGTGGAATGACATTGAGTGGCCCGATGCGGGCAAGGGGAGTCAGCCCTACGGGCTCGCCAGCCTGTTCAGCCACTACCTGAAGCAAGTACCTGAGGGGGTCGTCAACGACCGCTGGGGAGTATCCCACCACGGATTCCTCACTCGGGAGTACCGTCATGTTGACGCCAAAATCAACGAACCGTGGGAGTCGACGCGGGGGCTCGGACGTTCTTTTGGCTACAACCAAGAAGAGTCGACAGACGAGAGCCTTAGTGGCACCGAGCTCGTCCAGTACCTCGTGGATGTCGTCGCTAAAAACGGAAATCTGCTCATTAACGTCGGGCCACGCGCTGACGGGTCTATTCCTGAGGTGCAGGCCGCTGCAATGGCCGAACTCGGACGGTGGATGAGGGTGCACGATGAAGCCATTCGGGGTACCCGACCCTGGGGAAACGGGGTCTACGGTGACCAGCGCATCGTCAAGCGTGGGGAAACTGTCTACGTCCATCTGCTCGACGGGGACGCGCTCCACCTCCCTGACGAGCTCCAGGGCTTCGATGTCAGCTGGATCGGCAGCCAGAGCAAGCAGACCTCTGTGCCATGCGAGCTCGTTAACCAGCCGGTCAAGGTCGCGAGGCTCACCCGGTGAGGATGGATCCCAGTCATGTAGTAAACACCGACCGCGATAGGACCTCTTAGTTGTGAGGGGGATGGGACCGGCAGAGCTATCTCAGTGAAGCGATTCCCGGGAGGTCACCACACCCGGAGCGCATCCCGTTCGTCCATACGCAGCGGTTGCAGCTTTGAGGGCGTGTCCTCCGAGGTCCAATCGTTGCGACCACGTACTTATGCATAAGGTCGTGGCGCAGCAAGCTAACCCGCTAGCCATGCCAACTCATATTCACGAGATTGGCCACTACGTCTAGGCTGGAATAACCCGTCACCAGGAGGATCGTGACCGAGCAGTCCACGCACCCAAAGCCCCGCCATGCCGAGCCAGAGGACGTCTCCCCGAGCGCACCGCCACGTGCCAGCGCCGCGACGATTGTCACCCTTCCCCCACCCGAAGTCCCCGAAGCCCAAGCCGCGTCGTCGGCAAAGGTGGGACGGATCGCCGCCGGGCTCTACCTCGCCGCAGCAGTCGCTGCCGCCGCTGCGCTTTTAATCGCGTGGTGGCAGTCCATCCATATGCAGACCTTCATCCAGGCCACGAACCTCATGACGTGGACCCACCCTCGTCCCGGATCCCTAGCATCAGTGCTCCTGGCCACCGCCATGATGTCCATCGCCGCCGCGATGGTGGCCATGCCCGGGATCCTGGCCGTCAATACCTGGCTGGGACGCCGGTGGGTACGTTGGGGTGCCATCGGCGGCGTTGCCGTCGGGTGCGCGGCAGTGACCCTCAACTGGGTGTCATGGATCGGGATGCCGTTCCTCATAGCCGCCGGCGTCATGGTCTGGCTGCCGCCGGTGAGACGCTGGATGGACTCGCTGCGACCAGTCACCCATGAAGCCGAACGTCCGACCTTCCCAGTGAGGTACGGCAGAGTTCCCCAACACTACTGAGGTGTGCGGGTTCGCACAGCTCTGACGTGGTGCGCTAAGCTATCTCAAGTCCTCAGACATTGCGGGCGTAGCTCAATGGTAGAGCGCCAGCTTCCCAAGCTGGATACGCGGGTTCGATTCCCGTCGCCCGCTCCATAGCCAGCAACGCAGACGGGCTCGACGACGTGAAGACGTTGCTGGACTAACGAGCAGCCCCGATGCTGGCCAAGAAAGCGGCTGAGTCGCGATGACCCCTCCAAGATCGTTCTGGTCATAGATCGGCCACAGCACCTCATCGCACCGAACCCCCTCGTAGAAAAGGCGCACCAAGGTTTCAAAGGCGTCCATGCCTCCCACCCCGTCGTAGAAAGTCAGGAGTGCAGCGGGGCCTTCCTACCGTGGTGCGAACCATACGTCACTGGATGGCCGGATCCTACGCATGTGCGACAGCCACATGGTCATGTTGTGGGCACCACAGCGACATCGGGGGCTGCCACAGCCAGACGACGGTCACACGTCAACAGACACACACCCAACAGACGCGCCAGCACCACGTACAACGCGTCATAAGCAGACACGTTGTGCCGCATCTCCCACGCATCCACCATCAGTGGTTCCACCGGATACAACTCCACCTTGAATGCCCGGAAGTCCGACAATATCCGCATTGCCTCCGCATCGGTGATGAGATGCCCCAAGGAGAGGTTTCGTACGACATGGGCAATCTCTGCAGGCAGATGTTGGGGAGCAATGAACTCCTCGCCGCCCCATTGCTGCCATGCCGCACGCCCAACCGTGCTACCAACGAGCATTTCGGCGAGCACGGACGCATCGACGACGAGTGTCATCGTCCTTCCCGGCCTTCTTGCAACACCTCGACCATCGGTGGCAAATCCGTCCTAGCAGTCTGCGCCATGATGCGCTGCATCAACTGCTCGCGTGAGGGATTCTTGAGCGTGTTCTGTAGCACTTCCAGGGTGTATTCACTCAACGACTTGCCTTGCAAAGCCGCTCGCGCCTTGAGTTCCCTGCTGGTCTCCTCCGGGACGTTGCGAATCTGAATGGTCGCCATGCACTAAGCATAGCTGCCATGCACAGCGCATGCATATGGTTCTGTCGGCCTCGGCTACGACTGGCTCGGGTGTCCAGGACACCGGCATCAAGTTCAGACGATTCAACCCCAGCACTGAGATGCTTCAGTCACATAAGCTTGGACAGGAACTAGTTATTCAGTATCAGCTTTTGATGACGATCCTGGGATTCTGAGACGGATCAAGCCACCACAACGTGGCCTCCCACTCCGAATGAGAATTCACCCGCACACATCCGCCCGCGTGGCTCCCAGCCGCACGAGGTTGAACAGCATGAGCTTGGTTGGCATGAGACCGAACTGGATGACCCGGCCGTGGCGCTGCCGCCACCGCGTCAACCGGAACCGCTAATTGCTTCTCGTCCCTGGTACATCCGGTCGCAGCTACGGCTGTCGCTGCCGCAAGGACGCAGGCAGCTCCACGTCTCAGCCCAACCCCGTCCGCAACGTTGTCAAAAGATGCTCAATGAACCCCTCAGCATCGACGTCGCACAACAGGTCGACGTTGGGCTCTTTGCCCCAGCGCCCCAACTCGTCACCGACGGTCTGACCGCGAGTCAACGTGCCTGTCAGCTCGACGTCGACGGCCAGTGGTCTCGTCTTGGCGAACTGGCCCGTCACCGCATTGGCGACCACGAGCGGGTCATGCAGATAGGCACACCACCCCAGACCGTCAGCCTGGTGAAACTCGAAGTAGAACTGCAGGGCGTCAGCAAGCACGGCACCAACCGGGTGATCTTTCAGTTGTGCCACGGCTTGACGATGCTTCTCGTCGAGACGGACGGCTTCGGTAGCCTGCAACGCACCGAGCACAACCCGCTGGGACGCCTTGCCCCACGCCTCGAACACCTCGTGTGCAGCCTCCGGGTCCACCGCGATGTTCCATTCACTTGTCGGCCCGGTATTGCCACGATAATTGATCGCCCCACCCATGACGTGCAGCCCCCGCAACAACCGCGGCAATTCCGGTTCTTCCCGCAGCGCCAGCGCGAGGTTCGTCAACGGCCCGGTGACGATACCCACCAACTTCCCCGGGTATTGGCGCGCGAGATCAACCCACAGTTGTGCCCCGCTACGCGAATCCGGGTGACGCCCGCACTCCCCTAGCACAGCGTGCCCCAACCCGTGCGGCCCGTGGGTCTCCTCGGCGGTCATGAGAGGCTCGACGAGCGGAACGTCCGCCCCTCGGGCAACCGGCACGCCCATTCCGAGCAGATCAGTCACCCCAAGCGCGTTTCGCAGTACGTCGTCCTGCCCCACGTTGCCGGCAGTCGTCACCACCCCGACGGTCTCAACGTCGTCACGGCAGGCCACGTAGGCCAGGGCGAAGGCGTCGTCGATACCCGGATCGCAGTCCAACAAGACGGGCAGGGAGCGCGTAGAAGTCGACATGTCGCCACACTAAGGCTTCGACCGTTGTGGCGTCACCCTCCGATGCGTCCACCAAACTTGTAGCGGGATTCATGAAGAAGCGCCGCGGAACAGACCGTGCTCCATCCCCGCGATGATGAACTCAATTTTGAGATCGAGATTCCCGCGCTCCCCCATGTCCTGCATTCCGAATAGTTCGGGTAGCTCTCCAGCGATCCTCACAAACTTGTCCAATCCGGTGCGACCTTCTTCATCACAGGTCATGTACGGCTGGACCGACATGTACGTCTCCAAGGCCGTGTCCCCCGCGAAGTCCAGGGCGAAGGCTGCCCCTTCCTTGCCCCCGGGGATACCGAGTGCGGCCAACCTCTCAACGATCGCCGTGATTCGCGGTAGAGCTACTCCGAAGGCTTCAGGCCGGGTGACAATAACGGCGGCCGCCTCCGGATAGCGGACACACATCTGCCACTGCCGATCCACGACATCGCGCAGCACGTCCTGCCAGGTGCACAACTGCGGATCCGGTTCGATGTCGGCAGCTATCGCGCTGATCGCGGCAAGCTGCAACTCCTGACGGGAACTGAACTCCCGGTACAAGGCAGTGGCCTTCACCCCAAGGCGCTCGGCAACCGCTCGAAGAGTGAAACTGCCAATTCCTTCAGCTAGGGTAGCGTCAATGACCTGACGTCGTGTGAACGCAGGTTTACGCCCCGGCCGTTTTCTCATCACGGCCGACCCACGAGCGACCACCCCACAGCCCGTTCCCGGGCATGCCACAGATCGGCATACAGGCCGCTGCTGGCAATGAGGTCGTCATGGGTTCCCACTTGACAAACCCTACCAGTGCGATCGACGACGACTATCTGATCCGCCGAACGAATGGTGTCGAGCTTGTGGGCGATAACGACGATTGTCGACGTCTGCCGCAGCTGGGTCACAGCGGCCTCGACATGGGCCTCGTTCTCCGGGTCCAAAGCCGAGGTGGCCTCGTCGAAAAGCAGAATCGGGGCGCGTTTGAGCAAGGCCCGAGCTACCGACACCCGCTGACGTTCGCCACCCGAAAGCCGACGACCCCCTTCTCCGACGCTGGCATCCCAACCGCCCGGAAGACGATCAGCAATCTCGTCGACACCGGCCAGGGCTCCGGCCTGACGCACGTGCTCATCGGTGGCGTCCGGGCAACCGATGCGGATATTTTCCGTCAGGGTGGAGTCATAGAGGTACACATCCTGAAACACCATGGCAAGCTGACTCATGAGCTGCTCAGTAGTCTGATCGCGGACATCGACCCCACCAACTCGCACCGTTCCGGAATCAGCATCCCAGAACCTGGCAATGAGCCGAAACAGAGTGGACTTGCCAGCGCCCGAGGGTCCGACGATAGCCGTCAATCCGCCGGCCGGAACAGTGAACGAGACGTCGTGGAGGACCGGGCGAGCCTGGTCGTAGCCGAAAGAGACACCTTCAAAACTCACCTCGCCGGGGGCGGGAAGCCCCACCGGGATGTCTGGCTCGGGAAGCACAGTAGCCGAGAGGATCTCGTCGACCTCGGCGACCGGTTCACGCGCAGTCTCGACGGCCAGGGTCGCAGCACCGACATTCTCCAACACCTTCGTGTAGCGCAGCGAAACCCCGACGAAAGCCACCGCCACGACCGGGTTCAACGCCCCGATCCGCCCAGGTTCGCGGCGAGCACGATGAGGGTCACGGCAATGCCCTGGGCCGTCAACCCGAAGACGAAGCTCGCCAACACTCCTAGCCACAGATCCTTGCGGGCAGCACGTCTGCTGGCCACCTGGGCATCATGGAGAGGTTGATAGCCGGTGGCACGTCCAGCTGCCCGCAGTGCAGGTTGAGATTCACAGAACTCGACTATTCGGGCCGCCAATTCCTGCTCCGTGGGGTACGTCAACGCTTCACCGCGAAGTTTGAGGGCGCGTGAGGCGATCGTGAGGAGGTACATGGTCGGAATGGCAAGGAGCAGGGCCAACCCCAACTGCCATGACCACATCCAGCCCAGGACCATCATGACGAGGGTAGTGGTCATGCCCTTCACCAGCGGAGCGGTGAAGTGTCCCAAGCACTCGCCTAGCGTCATGAGTCCACGCGTCAACAGGCGCGAGAGACGGGCGGGAAAACTCGGCCGAAACCACCCCAGCGGCAGGCTGGCGACGTGATCACCGATACGGGTACTGAGGTGACTCAGGATGTCTATCGCGCATAGATACCCCGTGCTCGACTGAAGGTACGACACCACAGCCCCGGCAGCGGCCAGAGCAGCGAGCACCCACACCCAGCCCCACCAGGCAAGGCCCAACGAGGGCTGCCCCGCAACGAAAGCGGTGAACGTCGGGATGACGGCAAACAGGCCGACTCCCTCGATCGCTCCCAGCACACCGGCCCACACCAAGGAACTGTGCAACCGCCGGGTGCCCTCGTTGGTCAACAATGGTTGGAACGCCCGCACCAGGAGGATGTCCCCGACCCAAGAAAGACGTGACGACGTGGTGCTCATCGGGTGACTCCCTCCATGATTCGTCCCGCCGACAGCCGCGCCCAGTAGGGCTGTTCGGCCAGTTGCTCGGCGGTGCCGCAGGCTGCGATAGAGCCGTTCTCCATGACGCAGATGACATCAGCCCCAATCACCGACTCGGCGTGATGACCGATGACCAACACGGTTCGGCCTCGAGCCAAAGCGGCCAGGGCCTGCTGGATCTCGGCCTCGCAGTCTGGATCGGTGGCCGCAGTCGCCTCGTCCAGGACGAGAATCGGGGCATCGGCCAACACGGCCCGCGCAATGGACAGGCGCTGCTTCTGCCCACCTGACAAGTTGGTGTCCTCACCCAGGACGGTGTCGAAACCGGCGGGCAGGGCATCAATGTCGTCGAGGATTCGGGCCGTGCGGGCGGCATTGCGAACTTGTTCTTCGGTGGCATCGGGGCGAGCCAGGGTAATGACGTCACGGATGGATTGACGCTGCAAGTATGGGTCCTGCAAGACGAAGGAGACGAGTCGGTAAAGGTCGGTCGGGGAGAGCTCCCTGAGGTCCACCCCACCGATGCGCACCGTGCCGAAATCAGGATCGCGGAATCGGGCCAACATCGTCGCGAGGGTCGACTTGCCCGACCCAGACGGGCCCACGAGGGCCGTGACAGTGCCCGGGCGCAGTGTCAGAGAGACGTGGTTGAGGGCCGGAACCTCGCCGTCAGGGGTGTGGTAGGAGACGCTGATGTCGTCAAAGGTGACCGTCGTGTCCTCGGGAATCGCGGAGCTGGTACCAGGCTCGTCGATCTGCTCGATAGACAGGACCTCCTGCAGACGCAACGCTGCACCACCAGCTTGCTGGTACATCCACGCCGTGCTTCCAAGCACCTCGACGGTGCGCGGCAGCACGAGGGCGATAAGGGAGCAGGTGAGAACATCGGCGACACCCACCCAACCGGCCCTGGCCATGAGTAGACCGAAGCCGAGGTTGATCGCCATGAGCGCAGGCACCGAGATCACCGACTGCGATAGGGCGGACGCCTTGATGAGCGGGCCGCACCAGTCCCAGTAAAACCGGGCGAACTCCTCGCAGGCAGTGGTGAAGCGTCGGTGGGCCTTGCCTGTCTGACCGAAGTTCTTGACGACGTGGATGCCCTCGGTCAACTCGATGGCGTTGGCCGAGATGTTGGCAAGTTTGTCGTTCATCTCGGCGGTCTTGGCGGTCATGCCCCGCATCGACCACCACTGCAACAGGGCATAGATCGGGAAAGTCGCCAGACAGAGCAGACCCAGCCGCCAATCCACTACGAAGGCGTAGACGAGCAGTACCACGGGGATGCCGATCGCCGCGGTCTGCTCCACCGGGGCGTGGGCGACAAGTGCATGCACCTGGACGGTGTCGTCCTGGATGGCCTTACGCACCTGCCCGGTGGACGACGAACTGAACCATGCCAGCGGTGCCCGGGACAGGCGCCCGATGATGCGACCCTGCAGGACACTGCGCAGTTTGAGGTCAGCGAAATGTGTGATGACAACGGCTAGCACGTAGAGCAGGGCCTGGGTGCAGAAGGCCGCCACCAACAGGTTCGCGGTATGTACGAGGGCCTCGTGGTCGATATGGGCGCTCAGCAGGATGGTGCCGAGCTTCACCAAGGCCAGATAGGGGGCCAAGGCGACGACGCAGGAGGCGATGACGATAATCCGCGCCGCCAGGATTCGTCCCCGGACCGGTTGCATAAGCGATGAGAGGGCTCTACCCCCGGCGCGGTGCTTGGCCTGATAGTCGTGGGAACTTTCGGCAGATGCAGTTTCCTGGGCTGCCACGGAGGCTGGAGGCGACGGTTGGGACGGGCCAACGATGGAGGCAGGATCCCCCGAGGTGGTTCTGCTCACTTCGTCAGTCCCGCCCGCCGGAAGTGTTTGCGCCCCACCTTGATGCCCAGCCAACCACCGAGAAGTCCAAGCAGGAACACCGCGACGGCCCATCCGGCGACCAGACCGGGGGTAAACAGTGCTCGCATCTTGTTGGAATAATCGGCACCCATTTGCTTGGTGATCATGGCGTAGTACTTGTCGGCGTTCACGACCATCGGTATCAGTGGCGCAACCACCCAAAGGGTGAATACCGCATAGCCGAGGGACGCCCGGCGCGGGTCCAGGCGAACGTTACGCCCGGCGTTGGTGGTGACCAGATCGGCGATGAAGCCGAGCACGAGCCCGGCGGGAATCATCCAGATAGTGTGCCCGGGCATCATACCGAGTCCGACGAGCAGCCCGGTGATCGTCAAAGCGCCCATTTTCGGGACCCGTGCCATTGACAGCATCACGATGATCCCGCCCAGCAGAATACCGAGGATCCAGCCAACGAACATGAACGCCGGCCCGGCGAAACCAATCATCCCGCAGGCGTAGAAGGCGACGAAGAAAATCACCGCGAAAATGGCTACGGTCACCAGATCACGAGTGGTCAGGCGTGATTTCATGATTTCCCTTTCAAGGTGGCGATATTGACCAGAAAGTCCCCGCACCGGGCCATGAGCTCCGGGTCGTGGGTGATGACGATGACAACCTTCCCGGCGGTGGCAAGTTCACCGACGAGATCGGCGATCGACGCGAGATGTCGGCGATCGACACCTGAGGTCGGTTCGTCGAAAATGACGACCTCCTTGTCTTGCGCGATGGTGGCCGCGACGACGAGGCGTTGCGCCTGCCCACCCGACAAGGACAAGGGGTGGCGGTCATGTTCGCCAGCCAGGTCGAGACGTTTCAGAAGTCCCGATACGTCGGCGGCATCTCGATGCGGAAGATCCAGTCCGAGGGTGACTTCACGTTCTACCGACTCGCTGAAAAGCTGACGGCGAACGTCCTGCATCACCATCCCGCAACATTTCTGACGCCTGCCGGGGGTCCAGGGCACTCCCATGACGATGCGAGCTTCGGTAGGGGATTTTTCGAGCCCGCACACGATTCGGGCCAAGGTCGACTTCCCCGCGCCATTCGGGCCGGTCAGAATCGTCACCGCCCCGCCAGGCAGGAACAGGGAATCGATGTCGAGAATCGTCGAGCCGGGACGGTAAGAGAAGGCGAGGTGCTCGATGGTCAGCCCTGCCGGGATTTTTGTGCAGCCGGCTGAGGCGGGATCGGAGCGCATGAACTTGCCTCGGGGCACCGGAGTAAGCGGAGCCGGAGCCTGCGGCGGCGCCGGCAGGTCGACCGGGTTGACGTCGAGACTGCGCAAGCCCCGTTCTAGCAAGTCCCCCTCTGTCAGCGCGAAAAGGCTGCTGCCGCTCATTCGCTCAACGATCTGGCCATTGGAAACACGATGCACGTCGTCAACAAGTCCGCGGAACAGATGCAGCCGGTGCTCAGCGATCACAAGGGTCTTGTTGGCAGCTTTGAGCTCGGTGACGAGAGCGCGAAAATCGTCGATCCCCTCAGCCGAGAGGTTCAAGGTCGGCTCATCGAAAAGAAGCAGGTCGACATCAGCCACCAGCGCGCAGGCGCAGGCGACCCGCTGGAGTTCTCCTCCTGAAAGGGTGTCGAGGTGGCGGTCGAGCAGGTGAGAGATACCGGTTCGGGAAACCGCACGGGAGACAGCTTCGCGGATGTCAACCGGATCGACCCCATAGTTCTCCAGCCCGAAGGCCAGCTCTGTGCGCACGCTGGAGGTGAAGAACTGGGTACGGGGATTCTGGAAAATCATCGCGGAGGTGCGGCCGACATCGTGCAGTTCGACACCGGCCAGGTCAGTACCTTGGACCATGACGTGGCCGCGCAACGTTCCCCCGAAGAATTGGGGGACGAGTCCATTCATCGTCCGCAATAGGGTGGATTTCCCTGACCCCGACGCTCCTACTAGCAAGGTGAGGGTGCCTGGTTGGATCGTCATCGTGATGCCACGAAGCTGTTCTACGAACTCCCGCTCGGGGGCCGGACCGTCGGAGAACGGCGAGGAGTCGGGGTCGAACGAGGGGTAGCCGTAGCTGACGCCGTTGAGGCTGACGATGCTCACACAATCACCTCGCTAACACGCCACACAACCAACGCGGCCAAAATCGTCAGCACGAGGGCGTCGCCGACACGAAAACGACTCGGCTGGGTGTTCGATCGGGATTTTTGTGCACCGAGTCCCTTGATGATGGCGGCTGCGGAAAGTTCGTCGGCGATGCGGGCAGCCGAGGCCAGGAAGGGAATGACGACGTACTCTCCCGTACGTATCGGGTGACGCACAGCCGACCGCGCCCCAGGGTTGAGGCCGCGCAGGGTCATGGCCTGGACGATTGCTCGCAGCTCGCGTACTGCCATCGGGAAGAACCGAACCACCACCATGACGGGCACATAAATGACGCGCGGAGCATGCAATTGGGTGAGGACCGCGCCGACTCGAGTGACGTCGAGGACTTTGATCGCCGCTACTGCCGCACCAAAGACTCCGGCGAACCGAAACATCCAGAAGGCGATGAAGACCAGGAACGCCGATACTGTCGAGCGCCACAGCACTGGGAGTAGGAAGCAGCAGAAAATCCACACCAGCACGAAGATCGTCCAGCTGATCCAGGACTTCGACCGGGTAGTCAAGACCAAGAACACCCACACCACTCCAAGACTGGTCATCACGAGGGCTGTTGATCCTGCTCCCATGAGTAGGACGTTGAGAACGATGACGTAGAGGGCGAGGGTGCGTGGATCCACCGCGCCGAAGAGCTGCCGAGATCGGCGAGTGTGGAACGCCGAAGCAGCATCGAAACCTATCCCGGCAACCGAGCGACTATGGGGAACGCGGTGAGTGGCTCCGGGCAGCGCCAGGGTCGCCTCATCATGTTTCATAAGGTAACCCTATCTCATAACTGATTGCTGTTAACAAATACCTTCTCTCCCACGTTGACCCAGAGTTGGCCATGATGGCGCCATATGAGCTCCCTGCCACCACGTGAGGCACGATGGAGGGGCCGACGACCAGTTACCGAAGAACAGGTGTGAGCATGACTGACGTGGAGAAGTCCCCGACTCGCGGTGAGAGGATTCTCGCCGCTGTGGTCGCCTTCACCCTCTGGATGGCCGTGATATTCGCGATTGTGGCGATCTTCGTCGGCTGGCGGTGGTCTCTGCGGATGTTCGTCGGGGTGCTCCTCATCGGTATCCCCGGAGAGATCGTTATGGAGCTCGTCGGTCGGGGACCGTTGCTGCCGAGCGGCGCGTCGAGAATACGGCGTTCCCGTGGTTCGCGGTTACTCCTCTCGGCACTCATCCTTATCGTGTGGGCGTTCATCGTTCTCGCGGCGATTGCGCTCATTCAGCCCTGGTACGGCGCTACCGGTGACATGGCCTGGGTGATGGTCGTAGGGATCGCGGCGATCCTCGTGCAGGAGGGCACCGACACCCGCAAGAAGAAGTCCTGATCATCTCTCATGAAGGGCTTGTCGGCTCCTCGCATACAAGGGGGTCGATAGTGGTGGCCGGAACGTGCGGGTTTGATCTCGCCACAATCATGGATACCGCCAGCTTTGGTGTCCGTCCCTGCCACAAAGCATCACAAAAGCATCGGTTTACACGTCAGCATCGCTGCTGCGGTTGATCGTGAGGCCACCTGAGACCATTCAGGGCAGGCTCACCCATTCCCTTCCGATTTACACCTCGTGCGAACTCGCACCGCCTACAATTCCAGAGCAACGACGCCTCATCCCCGTCGCCATAGTCAGGAAAACACTGATGATGCCCAGGGTCCGCCCGTGACGAAGAAGAGCTCCCTCGTCCTGGCGATGGCGTCCATCGGTGCCATCGCTGTTGGGCTGACCGGGCGTGCTCGTCAGCTCACCCTCGCCTTCAACTCCGCGAGTTGGCTCGTCGCCGTCATCGCGCTGAGCTATCTCATCCGCTCCGGGCACAGCGAAAAAACAGCATGGCTGGCCCAACCACCGAGGGTGCCCGAGGCACAGCCGCCAGGCGGTTGACGGTCTCCTCGACGTGCATTCTCACACCATCGCACGGCGAACATCCACCGATCCGCTGCCCAAGCACGGCTACCCTGGAACTCAGTTGAGTGAGAGGAGACCCGCGTGGGCATCGGAAGCAACATCGGCAAGGCACTGTTGGCCCAAGCCCCCGACATGGCACCCGGCGCAGCTGTCTCACTACTACGCAGCATCCTCGGATTCGCTATCGACGGCGCCTCAGGGCTGCCGGGAGCGCGTCAGGCTGCCGGCAAGACGCTCACCAAGCACGAGGGCGATATTGAGCAGGCGATCAGCTCCTTAGTCAATCAGCACATTGCGATGGCCGGGGCCCAGGGGTTCGTCTCCAACCTCGGTGGCGTCGTCACTCTGGCCGTGACTATCCCCGCCAATATCTCCGGCGTTGCGATCGTGCAAGCCCGCATGGTGGCTGCCATCGCCCACCTGCGCGGGTACGATCTCGACGACCAGCGGGTCCGCACCGCCATCCTCGCCACTCTCATGGGTCAGCGCGAGGTCGATAGCCTCGTCCACGAGGAGAAGCTACCGACGACACCGATGGGCATCGCTACCGCTCCAGTCGGTGACGCCGATCTCGAAAAGGTCGTCGCCCGGAACCTCGTCAATGTCCTTATGGGGCAGGTCGCAGGTAAGAAGCTGCCTGTGTTCGTCTCCAAGCGCGTTCCTGTACTTGGCGGCGGAGTCGGTGCCACCGCTGACGGATTCACCACGTGGAGCGTGGCCCGCTACGCCCGTAAGCAATTCCCCACCCGCCGTCCACGCACCTGAGACCCGCACACTCGGGATACGGCCAGGACGATTCGGGGGCAGGAATAGTGGCGTCCGACCACAGTGACAGGATCTGGCCGGGATTCAACGACGCAGGGATTTCACCCCGCCCAGCCCCCATGCGTACCCGACAACACCTAGGAAGGCACAAACGACGGCACACACCATGGCCATGGTAGACACTGTCGGCGCACTCCCCTCGACGGCGGCCGTTTTTCCTGGATAGCCGCCGGGGAGGAATCGCAGGAGGGTCTTCGACTGTGCGACGACCACAACCAGGTAGATCAGGGGACCGCACAATGGCCCGACTCGCCGTGACACCATTCCCGTGACGAACAATGCGATACCGGTACACAGCACGCAAGTCACCGAGAACCCTATGAATGGCGGCCACGGCAGCTGAAACCGTGCGGGAATTTGCGGTACCAGGACGGAATCACCATCAGGTATCAACTCAACGGGCAACGATCGCAGTACCCATCCTATGAGCAATGGAAGACCAGCTGCACAGCCGCATATCCACAGCCCCATCCACGCATATCCAACCGTGAGGGACCGAACCGATGTCCTCTCGACCCAATCCATGGCCGATGAGACACACCACATGATGGTGGCACAACCCACCAGAATGATCAGCTCGGGACCAGTCACAGGGCGATCCCACACGTCTCTCGGCGCCACCGACAGACTCGCCTTCCACAGGAAGAAGGCCACGAGCAAGGCCACAAGCGGCGCAATGACAAGGGCACTAGCATGGCGCCCCTTCAGGAAAGTCGCTACGCCTCTCATCGGTGAAGATCACTGGAGGTCAATGAACACGTGCTTACCGCATGATGATGCTCCGTATACCAATGACGGAATGCGGTTACATCCATGCCGTCAAGGCCATTTCGTTCCGAACTCGTCGCATCATCATGCTGAAATCCAGCCAGCCGAAGAATGGTACGTTCCACGGAATCGACGCCATTGAGGGCCCCCATCTGCTGAGATGTCAACTCCGACCCTCCGGTCTCACGCATAAAAGCACATGCGTCCCGGCCTGAAAATGATTGAGCCAGCCCCTCACCCGTCAGATCCGACATTTGTTGTCTAGAGCCATGTGAGGTCGGTCGGCCGAGATCAATCACACGTTGCCCCCTGTATGTTTGGTACCCAGACTCAGCAAGCAGGACGTCACGGGAAACCACCGTTTGCGGCAGGACAGACAAGACGCGTTGAGCGGGTTTCGCGTAGGACGCCGCGAGACTCCGATGTGCTGGCGTGACGCATACCCGCACACCTTCGTGCGACGAACACTCAAAGGCTAGTGGCGCATCACGAAACAACGGCACCGGCAAGACGACGCCCACGGCAGCAATGATGAGCGGTGGGGCGATCAAGGCCACACAAGGCATCACTCGACGCCAGCAGAACCTGTCGGCACGGACCCTGGACCAACGGCTGGCGGTGAGGATACAGGACAAGGTGACGATGCAGAAGAAGATGGCGCGCATGACCACGGCCGCGACCGTGACGGTGTGGGTGCCACCCGGTTCCGACATTCCTAAAGACCATGCAAAGGTCACCGAGCCATGCCCCGTGTTGGCAAGGAGATTTCCGTTGACGACGATCGGCATTTCGACCAGGACGATGCACACAACAGGTGCCACCAGCCACACGATGGGGTGGGACACCATCGCGGCCACGAGGTGAGCAACGGCCACCAAAGCCGCGAATGACAGCAGGACGACGATTAAGTCGGAGGCTTCGGCGACGGTCGGAGTCGCATTGAGCCACGTCTTAGCGACCAGCGGGGCCGCCACGATGACCGTCCCGATGAGGAGGGCAGCCGCCTGCCGCCAGAACCAGTGCCAGTGAATGCCAAGAATGGACCGCGCCGGAGCAACCCCCACAACCATGTCCGAAGGTGCCGTGCGTGCCGCTAGGCCCGCCCCCATGAGGCCAGCCACGATGCCCCACAGCATACTGGACTCCCGGAGCGTGACGGCGACATCCTGCACTTGCCACAACCCCCAAGCCCATCGACCTCGCAACGCAATGAAGCTGCACATGGCTCCTCCGACCGTCACGAGAACCATGTGCCATGACGTGAAGGGGAATGCCATGCGGTGAAAACCGCGCAGCGGACGTATACCCTGAAGCGAAGTGAGCATCACGCTGCGCCCCCGAGAAGAGTGAGGTATCCAGCCTCAGCATCGTTGGTATTACGGACTGGGTGCCCTCGGCCAACAGATTCCAGTTCGGAATACGAGCCCTCGAAGATCAGCTTTCCCTCGGACAGGACGACGAGTTGCGACACGAAGCCCTGGAGATCCTCAAGCAGGTGAGTCGACACAATGACCGTCCGATCTTCGGCGAGCTCACCGAAGAGGGATCGCACCCCAATCCTTGATGCCGGGTCGAGGCCTACCGTCGGCTCATCAAGCAGTAGTACAGCTGGATCGCCGACAATCGCACACGCGATTCCAAGTCGTTGACGCATTCCACCCGACAGGGACTGGACGCGCTCATCGGCGCGGTCAAGAAGCCCAACACGATCGAGGGCTGCACATGCCCTCGCACGGCATTCGCTCGGTTCAACGTCTCGCGCCCAGGCCGCATATTCCACCGCCCGCCGGATACGGAAGTGCGACGGGAGGGAAAATCGCTGGGGCAGGAATCCGACCAAACCACGGATGGTGTCGACGTCATCGCTGACATCGACACCATTCACCCGAAAGTGGCCGGACTCCGGTTCACGGAGTGTCGCGAGGATACTGAGAAGTGTCGACTTTCCGGCCCCATTCGGACCGAGCAGCCCCCACAAACCAGAGCCAAACTCACAGGAAATATCAACCAGGCTACGCCGATGGCGGTAACGGTGTGATACGTGCTTGAGTTCAATCATTCACTTGACCGTAACGTAACCCAATTTCGCTGATGCCATACGACGCCCTTTCTGAAGCAGAAACATCTCCAATGGAAAACCCGCTACCGCATCCATACTTTCACTTAAAGTGAGGCAGTGTCAATCTTGTGGCAAATTCGGTGGCACATATCGCGCTCCCGCAATTCTTCTCAGAATCGGGTCAGTACAGCATTGCCGACGCCGGGTCAGAGAGGATCTCCGCAACGTCGTGGAGGAATGTCGAACCCTGCTCACCGTCAATAAGACGATGATCGAACCCGAGGCTCATCGTCGTCACCCACCTGGGCACAACGCGCTCGTCATCACCGGTCCCGACGACCCACGGCCGCCGAGCGAGAGCACCGAGCACGAGGATCGCTGACTCTGTCCGGTTGACCACGGGAGTACCGGCATCGAGCCCGAACACCCCGACGTTCGTGATCGAGAAGGTACCGTCGGCATAGTCGGGCGGTTGCAGTTTGTCTTCCTTGGCGATCGCAACGATCCGGGTGATCTCCGTCGCCAACTCAAGCATCGCCATGTCCTGGGCGTCGCGCACCACCGGCACCATAAGGCCGCGAGGCGTGGCGGCGGCAATGCCGAGGTTGATGTGGTCACGGAAGACGATCTGGTCAGCGGCGTCATCCCATGCGGCGTTGATGATGGGGGTGCGCCCCATCGCCAGGCACACCGCCTTGCACCACACCGTCAGCGGGGAGACACGCAGGCCTTTGAAACGACGGTCGGCACGCAGCCGGTTGACCAGCTCCATCGTCGGGGTGACGTCGCAGGTAAGGAAGGCCGTCACGAGGGCCTTCGTATCCAAGGAATCCTTCACGGCCTTCGCTGTGACCTTGCGCACCCCACGCACTGGCACCTTGCGGGTGTGGCCGTCGGGCTCGGTCGGGGCGCCACCGAGGAGACGTCGAGACATCACCGACAGGCTCGCCAGCTCGGCGTCGCCAGGACAAGCACCGCCGTCCCCGGCTGCAGCAGCGCCATGATGAGCGGCCGCTTTGACGTCACTCCTCGTCACTGCACCCTGCGGACCGGTGCCGGTCACCTGAGACAAGTCGACGCCGAGGTCTGCTGCCAATCGTCGGGCCGGCGGCTTGGCAAGAATGTGCGCGGTGCGGTCCATGCGCGGTGGGTCTTGACGAGGAGCCGGCTCGGTCAGACGCTGCTCCGGTTTCGCCTCGGCGTCGTGCCGAGATTCCGAAACCGATTGCTCAGGATGAGTGTCTGCACCCTCCTCGCGCGCCCGCTCAGTCGACACCGCAGCACCCCTGCGGCGACGACGTCGACGCCCGGGCTCCGCTGTAACGTGACCAACGAGAAACTCCGGCTCGTCCTCCGAACCGTCGTCAATCGTCACCAAGGGCGTTCCAACGGCCACCGTCTCACCAGGCTCAGCGCACAGTTTTGCCACGGTTCCGGCAAACGGGCTGGGAAGCTCAACGATCGATTTAGCGGTCTCGACCTCGCACAGCACATCGTTGATCTTGACGGTGTCGCCGGGAGACACCTGCCAGGAGACAACTTCTCCCTCAGTAAGTCCTTCGCCCGGGTCGGGCATGCAGTAGTTCTTCATGTGAATGCCTCTCAGAATCAGAAGGCCAGAGAGCGGTCTACAGCGTCGAGAATGCGGTCGACGTCCGGGATGTGTTCCCCCTCAGCCTTGGCTGGCGGGTAGGGGGTCGACCAGCCGGTGACTCGCAGTACCGGGGCCTCCATGACGTAATAAAGCTCCTCACCCAGCCGAGCCGCGATCTCCGCGCCGACACCCTGGGTGCGTGGCGCCTCCTGGACGACGATGGCCCTTGTCGTACGACGCACCGATTCGTAGACAGTCGCCATGTCGAGCGGGGAGAGGCTACGCAAGTCAATAACCTCGAGTTTTCGCCCCTCCTGAGACGCCTCCTTCGCCGCCTCCACGCAGGTATCGACCATCGGACCGTAGCAGATCAGGGTGGCCTCCTCGCCAGAGCGCGCGATTCGGGCCTGGTGCAACCCCAGCGTCGGTGTCTGCGCAACGTGGCCACGGGTGTAGTACCGACGTTTCGGCTCAAAGAAGATCACCGGGTCGGGGCTGTCAATGGACTGACGCAGCATCCAGTAGGCGTCGTCAGGGTTGGAGCAGGTAACCACCTTGAGACCAGGCGTATTCGCATAGAAGCCTTCCGGCGACTCGGAGTGGTGTTCTGGCGAGCCGACACCACCCCCGAAGGGGATACGGATCGTCACCGGCAAGGACCACCGGCCACCGACGCGAGCCCGGTATCGGGCCAGCTGGGAAACGATCTGGTCAAAGGCTGGGGCACTGAAACCGTCAAACTGGATTTCTACACACGGGCGGTACCCGCGCATGGCCATACCAATCGCTGTTCCGACGATGCCTGACTCTGCCAACGGCGTATCGATGACTCGACGGCCACCAAACTGGGCTTTGAGGCCGTCCGTGATGCGGAAGACACCACCGAGGGTCCCGACGTCCTCCCCCATGAGGACAACACGATCGTCGGCTGCCAGAGCATCGGATAAGCCAGCGTTAAGGGCCTTGGCAAGGGTGGTCTCCCCCTGCGGACGCGCACTGTGCAATACTTCCCCGCTCATCACTTATCCTCCTCCCACGACGCGATTTCCTCGGCGTCAGCCAGGACGTCGGGGGTCGGCTCGGCGTACACGTCCGCCATAAGGTCAGCCATCACAGGCGTGGCATTCTCGTGAACAGCAGCGCGAACCTCAGCACCGAAGGCGTCCTCGCGCTCAGCGAGGCCGTCAAGCCACACCTGGTTGATAATCCCGCGGTTCTGCAAATACGTGCGCAGCCGGACGATGGGGTCGGTCTTACCCCACGTCGACTCCTCTTCTGCGGTGCGGTAGCGGGTGGGGTCGTCGGTGGTGGTGTGAGCACCCATCCGGTAGGTCCACGCCTCGACGAACACCGGCCCCTTTCCGCTACGGGCATATTCGAGGGCCGATCGCAGCACGGCCATCATGGCGATGACGTCGTTGCCGTCGACTTGCACGGCAGGGATGCCGAACCCGGTAGCGCGGCGGAAAAGAGACGTGGGCGACTGCACCGTGGTCGGCTCTGAAATCGCCCACTGGTTATTGACGCATACGAATACCACGGGGGCGTTCATCGAAGCCGCAAAAACATAAGCCTCGTTCGTGTCCCCCTCGCTCATCGCGCCGTCACCGTGGAAATCCAGCACGGCAGCCGGACCACCTCCAGCCTCGACGTCACGCTGGACACCCATGGCATAGCCGACGGCATGCAGGGTTCCCGACCCGATCATCACTGGATATGCGCTGAAGTGGGTCGCGACGGTATCCCAGCCGCAGTGAGAGGTCCCGTCCCAAGCTCCAAGGATGTCAGCAAGACTGACGCCCATGGCGTGGGCCAGGCCCTGCTCGCGGTAGGTGGGAAACACCTGGTCTCCCTCTCTCAGTGCCAACCAAGCGCCAGCCTGGGTGGCCTCCTGTCCCAATAGCGGCGGCCACAAACCCAATTCGCCGTGGCGCTGCAGGGCGGTAGCCTCGACGTCGAGGCGTCGCGTCATGACCATCATCTCGAGAGCCTTGACGAGGTCGTCGTCGACCAGGTCAACAGGAAAGTCGGGGTGTGTGGTGAGGCGTCCCTGCTCGTCGAGGATCCGCACCATTGCAGGATCGGGACGATTAACGGGGTGTTGCCGCGCCGGAAGGACGAACGGATCCGTGCCGCCTTCGTCGGCACAAATGGTCTCGGTCACATCTTCCTCCTGGTTAAGTGTTCCGTAACTCAATTCTGAACGCCAACAAGTCCCGTTTCCAAGCGAAACCTACCGTTCCGTAAAGAGACACCAAAGATGAGGTTACCGTTGCGTAGGTTGTTCCTGGTTCCTACCCCGGACTTCGATTGGTGCCAGAACGTGCGTACCCTCAAACGGTGAGCAAAACAGTGGCAGTCATCGGTGCCGGAATGACGGGCCTGGCAGCCGCACACCACCTGCACAGCCACGGCTGTCGTCCCGTCGTCCTCGAAGCGGGGCAGGGCGTTGGCGGCCAGGTCAGGTCCCGTCGTCTTGGTTCTGATGTGGTCGACATGGGACCTGAAGCCGTGCCTCTTCGCGCCCCGGGCGTCGCCGCACTCGTTGCGGAGCTGGGACTGACGGACTCCATGCGTCATCCCGTTCCTGGGCGCGTCTTATTGTCGAGCCGGCGTGGAGTCGTGGAGATGCCGTCCGGCGTAACACCAGTAGGGCCCACGAAGCTCCTCCCCACTATTGCCTCGCGCATCCTCTCCCCTGCCGGACTGTTACGGGCCGGGCTCGAACCTTTCAACGCTCGCCCGCACCTTGACGACGTCAGCGTCGGCCAATTCATCGCCGAAAGGTTTGGTGACGAGGTGAGCCGCGCCGTCGTCGACCCGCTACTGGGGGGTATTCACGCCGCCGACCTCAACACGTTCTCGCTAGCAGTTGCCGCCCCCGCTTTGGAGCAGACGGTCAGGAACGGCGACTCCATCGTCGCCGGAACTCTCAAACGCAATGCTGCCGGACGGTGGTCGCAGCTCCGCCATCGTTCACAGCGATCCGGTCCGCGCACCCCCGCCACCGCCACCTGGAAACACGGCCTGATGATGTTGCCGGAAGCATTGGCTAGGGAGCTCACCATTCATACGAATACCCGTGCCAGGGGAATCCGTCAGGTCGGCCACGAATGGGTAGTCGATGTCACTGGTCCGCATGGCGTTGGATCGGTTGCTGTTGATGACGTCATCATTGCCACCCCCGCCAGGGTTGCGGGTGCCCTGCTTGCTACCGCATGCCCGCGAGCTTCCGAGCTGCTGTCGCAGTGTGAAAGCACTACCGTTGCCACGCTGGTTATGCAGGCTGACCTTACTGACCACCCGATCGCTACGGCCCAAACGTGGTTCATTGGTTCGGCATGGTCTGCCCTGGTGCGTCAGGTGACCAATCTCTCGACGACGTGGCACCTCGCCAAACCCACCTTTCGGATCGCCATGGGTCGGCAGCGTGGAACCCCCATCGACGATCTATCTGACGACGACCTCGTCGCCATGAGCGTGGCAGAGTTGAGACGTCTCGGACTGGCTCTTGACCCCCACGACTACGTCATTGAGCGACACCGCGGCGCCATGCCGCAACCAGCTCCTGGCCACCGGGAGCGCATGGCCCAGCTCGCCGCGACCCTCAACGGCACCGGTCTCCATGTGGGAGGGGCCGGTATCGACGGTGCCGGAGTTGGCACCGCAATTGCTGCTGGACGCCGTCTCGCACGCCACATCACCTCGAAGGAGGAGAATTAGTGACCATCACTGAGCACCCTGACCACCTGACCCGGCCCGGCAGTGCGCCCACAGGACACCCCGGCGGCCATCCGGGAGGTCATCCAGGCCACAGCCCGCTCGTCCGCGAGATCAAGCACGACCTCAACAACAAGCCTTTCATCGTCATCTGGGAGGTTACCCGCGCCTGCGCCCTGGTCTGCCAGCATTGCCGCGCCGAGGCCCAGCACCATGCCGCCCCTGGCCAGCTCACCAACGCCCAAGGCCACGAACTCATCAATCAGCTGACCAGCTACGAACGTCCCTACCCGATGCTCATCCTCACCGGCGGTGACTGTTTCGAGCGCCCTGACCTCGTCGACCTCATCGAGTACGCCGTCAGCAAGGGCCTGCACGTGTCGATCTCGCCATCAGTGACCCCGCTATTTACCCGCGACAGGGTCAGGGCAGTGCAGGAAGCTGGGGTGTCGATAATGTCGATGTCCTTGGATGGCGGCTCAGCCACGACCCACGACGCCTTCCGGGGTTTCCCTGGCACTTTCGACCACACCGTCGAGGCCTGCCACATGCTTCGCGAGCTAGGGATGAAGTTCCAGCTCAATACGGTGTTCACGGCTAAGAACATCCACGAGGCGCCACAGATGCTTAAGAACGCCATCGACCTCGGGGCGATGATGTTCTACACATTCATGTTGGTGCCGACCGGGCGTGGCGCCCAGCTCGATATGCTCTCGCCCCTGGAGCGCGAGGACGTCCTGTATTGGCTGCACGACAACTCCACCCGCATTGCCATCAAGACGACCGAAGCCCCTCAGTATCGGCGCATCGCTTTCCAGCGCGACGCCGTCCGCCAAGGCAAGGAGCGGCCGGTTCGCCACGGCGAGCTCTACGAGTGGCTGACCCGCGAAACCAACGAGCTGCTGGGCGAAACCATTACAGAACCGCGCCCGCCACGCACCCCACTGGCGATCAACTCTGGATCTGGGTTCGCGTTCATCGACCACACCGGTGATGTCTACCCGTCAGGGTTCCTACCGATCCACTGTGGGTCGATCAAGGAGACGCCCTTCCCTGAGATCTACCGCGGATCGCCGGTTTTCCAGGGGTTGCGCAATCCGAATGGGTTCTCCGGCAAGTGCGGAGCATGCAATTTCAACCACTTCTGCGGTGGGTCTCGTTCGACCGCCTACGCCTTGACCGGGGATTATCTCGCCTCTGATCCTTCGTGCGCCTATGTGCCGCCGGGTTATGACGGTGAACTACCCGAAGGGGTTCCCGCCGAGGGGATTCCGCAGATCTGAAATCTGGACGCCGTGACGGATTCGTCACGGCGTCTGCCGTATTCCGGGCATGGTCGACCAGTGCACATTGATCAGGGGCAGCGTCGGTCGTGGCTGAACGAAAGCAGATTTGCCTCATCTTTGGCCGCTTTCAGGTCAAGGTGCCGACACAGCGAATTCTTGGCGGTGAAATTCGCCAGAACCATTGCCAGGACGGCCGAAAATAGACGAAGCTAGCCTTGTACGCTTTTGGGCACACAGCATCATTCGGACGAATCCAGGGGGAACCCATGAATCACCGACGCAGGGCTCGCATTGCTGGCCTTTCGGTACTGTGCATGGCCGCGGGCAGCTTCGTTGCCAAGCCTGCTTTCGCAGCACCGAGCACGAGTGGCACCCCGTCCGCGCCGGTCGCGTCGTGCAATGGCGACAAGAACGTCGACATCTTCAACTTCAACGACTTCCACGGCCGTATCGCTACCGGAGCCAACCTCTTCACCCCTGTCATCGAGGCCCGCAACGCCAACGGAGCCGACAAGGTCCTGCTGCTCGACGCTGGCGACAACGTTGGTGGATCGACCTTCGAGTCTGGCTCCCTCAACGACGAGCCCACCATCGACATGCTCAACGCCGCTGGTGTCGACGCCAATGCCGTCGGCAACCACGAGTTCGACAAGGGCTGGAAGGACCTAGCCGAGCGCATCGTGCCTCATCTCAACAGCCCCTACCTCGGCGCCAACGTCTACGAAAAGGGCACCACGAAAGTAGCGGCTCCCCTCAAAGCGTCGACGATCATCGTCAAGGATGGAGTGCGCATCGGTGTCGTCGGCGCTGTCACCCACGACCTGCCCTCCCTGGTCTCCCCCGCCGGCATTTCCAACCTCACCATTGGTGATCCGGTTAAGGCTGTGAATGCCGAGGCCAAGCGTCTCAAGAGCGAGGGCCTGGCCGACGTCGTCGTTGCCGAATACCACGAAGGCGCTGCCGACGGTTCCGGGGATGCCGCCAGCCAGGGCGGCAACTTCGCACCGGTCTACGCTGACACGTCCACCGATGTTGACGTCGTCTTCAACGGCCACACTCACCAGGTGTACTCGTGGAAGGACAAGGCCGGCGCCCCGCTCCTGCAGGCCGGCTCCTACGGCCAGCACCTGGCCAAGGTGAACGTGGCGTGGGATTCACAGCAGAAGAAACTGTGCTCTACCGACGCCTCAATCATTGACCCGGCCACAACCCCGGCTGACGACCCAACGATCGCCAAGATCTCTTCGATCTACGACGATGCCAAAGCCAAGTCGGACAAAGTTGGCACTACCGTCATTGGGCATGAAACCGCACCGATCACCACGCCGTCGAACGAGTCCGATCAGAAGCTCGGTGCCGAGGTCCGCGACCGTGAATCGACGATGACCAATATGGTCGCCGACATGTTCAAGGACACCTTGGGCAAAGACGACCCAAACTTCATCGGCCTACAGAACCCTGGTGGAACCCGCGCATCTCTGCTCGACAAGGACATCACCTATAAGCAGGCAGCCCAGGTGCTCCCCTTCGCTAATACGTTGACGACCACCAAGATCACCAGCGCCCAGTTCAAGAAGGTGCTTGAACAGCAGTGGCAGCGCGCCGGGACTGGCGAGGTCCCGTCACGTCCGTACTTGCAGCTCGGGGTGTCTTCGAACGTCACCTACACCTATGACGAATCCCGCAAAGAGGGCGACCGCATCACCTCCGTGTGGGTGAACGGCAAACCGATCGACCCCAAGGGCACTTACACCGTAGGTTCCGGTTCTTTCCTCATCGCCGGCGGTGACAATTTCACCGAGCTAGCCAAGGGTTCTAAGCCCGTCGATAGCGGCAAGATCGACCTGTCTGTGTGGGTGGATTGGATCAAGGCCCACAAGACCCTTAAGCCTGACTTCGCCAAGCGGGCTGTCTCCTTGACGACTTCGCTTCACGAGGGCATGTCCAAGGACACCACCTTCACCCTCGGTAAACCTGCCGATAAGGCTGTTGCCCCCGACACCGTGGATTTCACCTCCAAGGATGCTGTAGTCAACACGATCATGAAGGCCCAGATCGTCCAGGACGACAAGACCGTCGACGTCGCCACCACTCCGGTTAAGGACGGCTGGTCCTCCGTGTCCGTCAAAGTGCCGACCGCCAAGGGGCCGGTCAGCGGTGAGGCCACCATCGTTTTCACCTTCCCGGATTCCGGCACCACGGTGCGCTTCGCCGCCAAGCTGTCAGTACCGTCCGGCGATCATCCTGGTGGCGCTGTGATCCCGGCCCCGAAACCGGGCCAGTCTGGCACCCCGGGCCACGACGTCAATCTAGGAACCCCCGGATCTGACAAAGGCTCCAGCAACGGCAAACCCGGCCTGCCGAAAACTGGTGTCTGATCCGAGGATCGACACAACCTCATACTGAAAAACTCTGGCCTGAGGGGGTCCCGGGCCAGGGTTCTTGTGTGTCTGAGTTGGGGCAGCAAAGAGATGAAGTCTGCCGACGTGGTGGAAATGCCGGTCATGACCGTGAGTGCTGCCACTTGTCGCAGCAACAACCACCATTAGAATCGCGATTACCGCACCACGTGATGGTGGCGAGGACGGTATTCAATCCCGCCTCCGGGATTCAGGGTGTGCCTCGGATACGTCGCCGTCAGGCAGGTGACTCCTACCAGGCTTGTGAAGCCCGACATAGCGTCCTCCCTGGGCCTCCAGCTCGGCCGGGGATCCGTTCTCCTGGATCTGGCTGTGTTCCAGCACGAGCACCCAATCGGCAATCTCCACCGTCGACAGACGATGGGCAATGATGACGGCGGTCCGGTCGGCAGGGATCGTCCCCAAAGCCCGCTGCACCAAACGCCCCGAGGGAATGTACAGGGACGAGGATGCCGACTGGAAGGTGTGTAGCTCGAAGAACTGACGAGCGTACAGCAGGAAGGTCGTCAGGACACCGACCGTCGTTCATCTGCGCAGGGCGAAGTAGCCGCCGGTGAGCAGCATGAGGCCGACGGTGATGTTGCCGATCAAGGTGATGCCCGGCATGAAGATCACGAAGAGCCGCATCGCCCGGACACTGATGCCGCGACACCGGTCAGCCAGCTAGGTGAAGATCTCCTGATTACGCGGCTCGCGATAGTAGGCCTGGACCGCCTCGATGCCGGTCATCGTCTCGGAGAACTGGATGATGACCTGGGCCGAGGCGTTGCGGACCTTGCGGAATGTGCGGCTCGACTCCGCCGAAAACCACTTCACCAGCGGTGAGACGAAGAACAGCGACGCCAGCGGATGAGGCCCAGTCGCCAGTCCATGACAAGCAGCAGCATGGCACCGGTGGCGATGGGGTGAGGACGGCGGACATGCGGCCGTCGGACCCATGCCCCATAAGCTCGGCGATGCGCTGGTCCTCTGCTGCGCGCTTCTCCTCGGCGGTGGACATCTCGAAAGTGCTGTCGCGTTCAGCCTTCCCGTCGGTCGCGATCAACCTCCTCTCCCGGATTCTCCACGGACTCGCCGGACATCCCCCTGCTCAGCGTCGTAGGCGCTCAGCAGCTCTCGGTACTCCGGGACTGTCGCCAAGAGCTCCGAGTGCGTGCCGACGCGGATGATCGTCCCTTCCTGCGGCAAGGCGACCAACGAGGCGCCTGAGATGTACTAACCGGAGACGTTAGTTGAGCTGTTTGTCGAGTGAGCTCGCATGATCTGGGCGGCGAGGTCGTGGAACTGTTCGACCGCTTCAGCTGGGTTCAGAATGCGGATGTGGTCGCCGAGATAGAGGAGCTGTCGCACCGATTCGACATCGGGGTAGCGGACAGTGATCAGAGTCCACGCATCCTCGGTATAGGTGACGTTGGCCATGCGGGTTCCGAGAATTCGTTGGGCCAGGTCCAGGCGGGTTGAGCGCAGCAGCGCATGCACCTCGACGCCGGGGGTCGGCTCGAAGCTGGTCACCAGGTCGTGCCATACCGACCGCAGGTCTTAGTCTGGTCGGAGCACCGCGACATCCGTGAGGGGATCGCGCTCTTCGATACGGCTGGTGTTGAACATGCGGGGGTGCCCATCGACGTCGGCCACGAGATACCAGGAGCCAGCCTTGTTCACGAGCCCGTACGGGTCCGCGGTGAGCCATTGCCCGCTGGTTTCTCCGCTCCGTCGGTAGCACAGGCGGATGCGACGTCGCTCTCTCGCTGCGGTCAGCAGGCCGAGTTCCTTTCCGGTCGTGAACCACCCTGATGGGTCGATGAGGAGTACCTCGGACAGGGGCGGGGTACCAAGCACCTGTCCTCGCGTGGCGACGGCCGTCATTTTCTCCTGGGCGCTGGCGTGGACTGCCTGCAGCCCGACCTGCTCAAGAAGGTCGGCGTCCAGCCCCGCGACAGTGAGCAGCTGAAGCTCTCCCGGATCGAGACGAGCGACGTCCAGCCGAGCCCGGCCGTCCAGCACGATCGCGCCACCGTGTGAATCGGAACGCCCGCAGCTGGCAATGCTTCGACGTCACGCAGGATCGTGCGCGGTGAGACCTCGAATCGTCGGGTCAATTCTTGGCTCGTCATCCGCTCATGGGTCTGTAGGAGCAGCAGGATCGACAACAGCCTCGAGGACTTCATGGCCCCGATCCTCGCAGAAAACATGACATGAGTTGTCCTGTTTTGGTGATCGGCTAGTGCCAAATGATCCACTGACCCGAGAGACACCCATGTCGGCACCCAACCTGTTCCTGACCTACGTCAGCGACGCCAAACGGTCCACCGCCTTCTACAGCGACCTGTTCGACATCGAGCCCAACTTCACCAGCCCGCGCGACGTCGCCTTCGAGGTGACACCCGGGGTGCTGTTCGCCATCTGGACCGGCCGCAACGGGGACACCACCCGCGACACGCCCCGCACGAGCGAGATCGGGCTCATGGTCCCCCGGTCGTCCGCGGCGGTCGATGACGCCTACCGAGAGGGGGTCGCGAAGGGCGTACACGTCATCGAGGAACCGCACGACGATGTGTTCGGCCGCACCTTCGTGATCGCCAACCCCGACGGCAACCTCATCCGGGTCAGCCCCGTCGACTGACCCGACAACCGATCCCCACGTGGCGGCGAGCACCAGCGCGGCGTCACCGTGGAGCGGGTCCTGTCCGACAACGGCGGCGTCTACCGCTCACACCTGTGGCGCAACACCTGCAACGAGCTCGGCATCAAGCACAAGCGCACCCGCCCGTACCGGCCGCAGACCAACAGCAAGATCGAACGGTTCCACCGCACCCTGGCCGACGGCTGGGCCTACGCCCGCTGCTACACCTCCGAGGCGGAGCGCCGTGGCAAGCTCGGCGACTGGCTGCACTACTACAACCACCACCGGCCCCACCCGGCCTGCGGGAACCAGCCACCCTTCTCACGATTGACCAACATCCCCGGTCAGTTCACTTAGCGGTGAACGTACAGGTAGTCACCCACGCAGACGACGCGCCCACCACGACCTAACCCTGATGGACGACATGGCAGCGCCACCCGGCACAAGGCAGGGACCGAGTACTGTTCGTTGTCACCACAGTCGTGGTTGGTGGCCACGCCGCACGGCGCTGGAGAACCCTGACCTGCCACAGTTCATGCAGCATCCGTGGTGGATACGGGCAGAACCCGGGGCCGCCACGTGCAGGAGATCTCTCGTGGGTGGTTCGGATCGAGGGCGTTGAGCACCATCTGGTAGGCGACGGGATCATAGGGTAGGCGGCCGTGGCCATAGGCATCCAGAGGGCAGGCGTCCTGCACGGTCATGTTCTTGGCGCCCTTGAGGAAGGCTTGCGTGTAGGGCGTGACCGTCATGTCGAGCCGGGTGGAGATGACGGTGTAGGCGATACCCGGGACGGTGTCGCCGTCACGGTAAACCTGTTGCATCAACGCTGATCCCTTGAGCTGCTGGCCGTAGGCCTCCATGTTGTGGTCGTAGCTCCACGTGCTAAGGAAATCCTTCACAGCCTCGGGCAGGCCGTCGACAAGCTTGTCGAGACCGACGGCGGTGGTGCCGTGGTTGGCGGCCACCAGTCCGATCAGCTTGTCGACCTTGGACGCTCCGCCATACATCTTGATGTAGGCGTTCGGCAGGATGCCGCCACCCTGCGAATGTCCGACGAAGTCGACCTTCTCAGAGCCCGTCGCTTTCCGGACCCGATCCACAAAGGCACCCAGCGCCTGCGCGGAGGCGCGCACGTCACCGGTGAAGCCCCAGCCCTCGTCGAGGATCCCCACGGGGACATTGGTGGTGAAGGTGTAGACACAGTACCCCTCATGGGCCAGATGGGGTCCGTAGAAGGACCATGTGGCGAACGCATTGCCGCCAGTACCGGGAATCAGGATGACCGGTCGGTCGCCGGGCTTGACCTTGCAGGAGAAGTCGTTCACACCCCGCGGCGCCACGCCCAGGTGCTTCTCGCTGTAGGAACGCGCCATCGACGACGTATGGAATTCCGGCCCGACGCCGTTACCGGGAATACCGTCGGGGCTGTGGGCTGCCTGGACCAGGGGATGGATATCCCCCGGCGAAGTAGCAGCCTGCGCAATCGGCGCGGCAGCCATCAGGACGGCCACACTCGCGGCCATGACGGCGAATCGTGCGTTGATCTTCATCAGTGACTCCTCAGCGGAACTACGGGGCGAATTTCGTGAATCATATTGATTCAATTCGAAAAGGGTAGCCTACAAAAATTTCATCTCAAGGGGTGGCCTAAACGATACATCACATTGAGAATTCTCCTAACTCGGTCAGTGAGGTCAACACCCCCTAAGGTAACCCCCGAGAGATTCCATACGACTTGGCGGTGGGGATCAGCGGGGGCGCAACTCCCCGTAGGGTGTCCTGCTGCTTGCCCTCGGCGTTCCACGATATGGCCTGCGGCAAGCCCCTTGGCCTTCTAGCCAAACAGGCGCCATACTAAGGCCAACTGAAGCTATCCACGCAATCCAACAGTAAGGCTCCATGAAGAAATAATAACCGCACAACTGTGAACGAAAGTTATCTGATATGACCGAACGCTATACTTTCGCGAGCCCGCCGATCATGCTAATTTCGCGGCTACTTGGCGCGCTATAGCTCCGTGTATCACGCTCGTCACCCCACCGAAGCGCCCTCTTCATATATGCTGGTACCTCGCCAGTCATCTCCAGCCCGATTCATCCTGGCGGCTGTTGGTAGTTGACATTAGAAGAAGGAATTGCCATGCGTCGAAAGTCTGCCCTCGGATTTGTAGCTTTGTCCCTGTTCGCCACAGGGATGGGCGTTGCCGCAGCAACACCGGCAACTGCCTCGCCGGCGGATACGGCAGCGCCAGTTCGCGTCGACGCTTCACGGTGGACCACCCAGGGGCGTTGGGTGACCGACACCCAGCACCGCGTGGTCATCACGCAGGGGATCAACGAGGTCGCCAAGAGCGCCCCCTACGCCCCCGATGCCGTCGGTTTCGGTGAAGACGACGCAGCCTTCCTCGAGGCGCAGGGGTTCACCAGCGTCCGGCTGGGGGTGCTGTGGGCCGGCGTCGAGCCTCGGCCGGGCGTCTACGACGACGCTTACCTGGCCCGGGTCGAACGCACCGTGCGGATCCTCAACGCCCACGGCATCGCCAGTGTCCTCGACTTCCATCAGGACATGGTCAACGAGAAGTACCAGGGGGAGGGGTGGCCTGCCTGGGCCGCGCTCGACCACGGCATGCCCAACATCGTCAAGACGGGCTTCCCCGGCAACTATTTCCTCAACGAGGCCGTCAAATACTCCTTCGACTCCTTCTACGACAACACCAAGGCCTCCGACGGCATCGGTGTTGCCGACCACTACGCCAGCGCCTGGCGACATGTGGCCGAGCATTTCCGAAACGTGCCCGGCGTGCAGGGCTACGACCTGTTCAACGAGCCGTTCCCGGGCCACCGCTACACGCGGTGCCTCACGCAGCTCGGTTGCCGCGCTGCTGACGCGCGACTGTCGGCCGTCCAGCAGAAGACTGTCGACGCGATCCGCTCGGTCGACAAGGCCACCACTGTCTGGTACGAGCCGATGCAGTTCTTCAATATAGGTGTCGGGACCAACGTCCGGCTCACGGGATCCAACCTGGGGTTGAGCTTCCACGACTACTGCACCAGCCAGGCCACCCTCCACTCCTATGTCGGGTGCACTGCGCCCGACAACCGGGTCTTCACTAACGCAGAGAAGCATTCACGTCAGACCGGGTCGGGGCTGATGCTCACCGAGTTCGGCGCCATCACGACCCCCGCGGTGATCACGTCCCAGATGGACCTGGCAGCTCGCAACCGGGTCGGCGTCCAGTGGTGGGCCTACACTGCCGGTGATCCCACCACAGCCGGCCCGGGCACCGAGCAAGCCCTCGTCGACGACCCAGCTCGGCCACCCCAGGGGACCAACGTCGAAAGCGCCAAGCTGACGCTGATCGCCGTTCCCCACCCGGACCGTGTCGCGGGCACCCCATCCGCGTACCACCACGACCGGTCCCGACGCGTGTTCACCATGACCTGGACCGCCCAGCGGCCCGACGGGTCGCGCGCGGAGGAGTCGGACGAGACGACTGTGGTGGTCCCTGCCATCTCAGCGCCCCACGGGTACGACGTGCAGGCATCCGGCGCCCACGTCACCTCCCACCCAGGCGACCGGGTGGCGCGGTTGCACCTCAACCAAGGCAGTGCCACGGCGAAGGTCACGATCACCCTGCGCTAACCCTTCAAGCGTCTTCAGCACCGACCTACAAGTCTCCCAGACACTTTTACGACCGGCCCTCCTCCTTGGGGTGGGCCGGTCCTTTTCGTGTTGCGGGATGCACCTGGCAGCACCACCTCCGGCCCCCATGGAGAACAGTAGGTATCCTCGCAGGGTACTATGGCCAAGGCATATTTGATGTTCCACGCTTGCCACTGCCGTCTTAGGGCCATACTGCCGCCACGCAGCTGAGACGGTGACCAATCGGGTAGGGCGACTGGTTGCCGTAGCCCATGTGAGGCCGGTGATAGTTGTAGTGGCGTGCTCAGCCCCCTAAACTCACCCCGCCGTTCAGCCTCAGAGGTGTAGCAAGCGGACGTAAGCTCAGCTTAATCGGTCAAGGCGTGGTGGAATCTCTCGGTCTTCCCATTGACATATACGCGATATATCCGAGTCCACTGGCGTGTGATACCCAGTATCAGCGCCACGAGGACGGTCAGCCACCCCAACGTCACCTGCAGCGCGTGGGCATGGGGAGTGGGCAGGGCGTTGAAACGCACGACCACCACAGCGAGGGAAACTGCCAGAACGAGGAATAGGCACGACGCCGCTACCCCGCCGACGAGAGTCAGCACGTTTGAGGCAGTGAGCAGGTATAACCCCATGGCAGATACAACTCCCGCAGTCGGCAGGTTCGTGGCCGTGGGAGGTTTCGCGGACGGGGTGCCCGCGACACGGTCCGGGCGGGGAACGGCGATCAGCGCCAGCTTGACGCCTTCGACGTTAATCCCCTCTGTGATGACCACGCGGCGCTGTACGTCGGTCACCCAGCGTCACTGAGTGGTCCACCGTGAAGCGACAACGCAAACCGGCGCTGCCGTATCCGCCGGCGAGGCAGTTGCCGGTGTTGCTGCGGCAATGCCCATCCCTGTGGCGAACAACAAATCCGAGGAATGAGTAGAGCTTTCGGTCAGATTGAATAACTTTCGTTCACAATCGTGGCGGGGGGTTAGATAAGGGGTTCTGACGAGAGAAGGACTTTGATAGTCACTGATCGGCCCCAATGGCTGTTCCACATCCCTCGAGGAGGATTCCCATGAAGCGTTCGGCTCTTATCATCCCGATTTTGACTGGGGCAGTGCTTGCACCGGTGGCGCCCGCGGTCGCCGTGGCGGCGCCAGCTCCGGTGAGCCAGTCTGCTGCGCGCCAGCATGCCCAGGTCGACGCCGAGCAGGCGCTCGCACAGGTCAATGCCCGCATCGCCGAGCTGCATAAGATGCCCCAGGCGCAGGTTCCCGCAAGCGAGGCTCCGAAGGTCAACTACGGCGAGGAGATCCGCAAGCTCCTCGACACGGCCTTCGAACTGCGCACCGCGATCGAGTCGATCATTGCCGGCAAGGTGCCGCCGGTGGATCTGTCCACCATCCCGGCTCGTGTCGACCTGCTGACCACCAGCGTGAAGACCATCCAGCAGGCCAACCATAACCTGGTCAACAAGGTGGAGGCTGCTCACGTCGAGCTGGGCTTCTCGATCACACGCGCCCTGATCCGCACGATCAACCCAACCAGCACCGCGGCGCAGTTGGCCGAGAGCAAGGCCGACGTGCTGTCCACGTACGCGAAGGTCGCGGCCTACCGCGACCTCAAGCCCACCGACGCGGCGACCGTGTACGTCAAGAACCGCCTCAACACGAAGATCTGGCAGACACGGATCAACCGTGACAAGTACCTCCTCGGCAAGAACGCAGAGGGGTACAAAGCGATCAACAAGGCGCTCACCCACGCAACCGGTGTGTGGTTCAATCCCGCCACCACCGTCAAGCAGGTCGACGACGAGGTGAAGGCTCTGGACCTCGCTTTCCAGGCCGCTCTGGACCGGAGGCCGGCTGATGGGAAGCTGCGTACCAACTGACCCACCCTCCCGGGACTTCCGTAGAAGGAGACTGGCTCGCCTTGCCCGTGAGCCCGGTCTTCTTCTCCCCTATTGACGTGTTGTCCAGGACTTGGTCCGCGACGGATTCGCCCCACGGGTCGTCCACTTGGTGGATCATTGTCCACTTGGTGGACCATTTGTGGCACACGAGAGTTCACAGCCGTGACCGTTCAGGAACGGTCACGGCTGTGAACGCGTCCAGTCGGTGCAGCGTCGAGAGGCGTTCGGCGTCGTTGCCCAGAAGGGTTCGGGCGGTATTGGTTGTCGTGGTGCAGCCAGAGTCCAGCACGCTGCGTCGTTCGGTTTCGGAGGTGTAGCAGCGGGCGTTGATGAAGTGGCCACTGGCAGTGGCTTGGTGGGTGAAGTCGAGTGCTCCGGTGCGCCAGGGTGCCGCCGCGTCGAAGCCGAGTTGCGTGGCCCAGTCCTGGGAGATGACCCCAACGGGCATGGCCAGCTGAGCCCCGCATTTGCGGTCGGTCGTGTCCATCTCGAGGGCGACGGGTGTGGGCTTTGTCACTGCGCCCATAGCCCCGCAGGTCGGGACGATCACCGTGAACCGTCGAGCCGCCGGGCAACGTGTCGCCTCATGTAGTACGTCTGGGGAAAACCGTGGAATAGGACCATTGCGGGGCCCTGTCCGCCGACGGCGACATTCAGGTGAGTCCCGTCGATGCCCGGGGGAGTGATAGGTGAAGTCGTTGGTTGTGAAGGTGGTCCACCTGCGAATAGCGAAGTTGTGACGCTCCTTACTCAGGTTCAAGTCAAAAGACGTCGATATCTCTTGTCCGTCGTCCAAAGCTGCCAAGAAATCTCGCTGTTGACGTTCACATCGCCGAATCGGGGCATTTCTTGACAGCTCCGTGTAGTTCGCCGCAAGTATGAACCCTGGCAAGGCCCTCCCCACACCAGGCAGACTGGACCCACCGATCATGGGAGGAACCCCCTGTGAGCAACCAGAACACTTCCTCCGTTATTTTCGTGTGCTGGGGAAACATCTGTCGTTCCCCGATGGCCGAATTCGTCGCCAGGAAAGTCTTCTCCGACGAAGGCTTGGACGCCCGCATCACCAGCGCCGGTGTCAGCGATGAGGAGCACGGCGGCCCGATGGATTCGCGAGCCAGGTCCGTCCTGAAGTCCCACGGATACCCCTGCTCGGGCCACAACGCTCACCAGATCGACGAGTCCGAGATCATGTCCGCCGACCTCGTCATAGCCGCCGAGCCACGCCACATCCAGATGATGAAGCGGATGGCCCCCGACGCCGACAACCTCCGTCTCATCCGCGACTACGACCCCAAATGCACCCCTGGCACCTCCCTGCCGGACCCCTGGTATGGCTCGGCCGACGGGTTCGAGGACACCCTCGACGCCATCGAGGCCGCAATGCCCGGAATCGTTGACGAGGTGCGCTCACTGGCCTGATCAGTTCCCCGCCATGGCGCTGGTCCCCCGAGACCAATCGTTGCGGCACTATAGGCTGTTCCCATGAGTTTGTTCTTGGTCGGCGGAGGGTACGACGACTCACTGGTGGAGGCCTACGACAAGTTCGTCTCCCAGGCCCGCCATCACAATGCTGACGCTCCGATTGCGGTGGTCGTGGCCGGTCCGCCCTCCGAGTCCGCCGACCACGCCGCCGAATTGACGCGCATCGTCGCCTCCCGGTGGGTTGACGCGAACATCCTCACCATCTACCTAGACGGCCCGGGTACCGCCCCGATGATGGGCGCCCCGGCCACCCCGCTGTGGGCAGAGGACGAGTCCTTCCAGCTCCCCGACAATCTCGACGCCCTTGCCGGCATCATCGTCGGCGGCGGTGCCGTCCCCAGTTACATCAACGGTCTTGCACCGGCCGCCGAGCAGCTCTCGATGCTGGTGCGCGGCGGTGCTCCGTGGCTCGGCTTCTCGGCCGGTGCGATGGCCCCGTGTGTCACCGCTCTGGCAGGAGGATGGAAGCTGCAGGAACGCCAGGTCGGCCAGCAGACAGGTGCTGAGGGCTTCGACGAGGTCACCTTCGTCGAGGGCCTTGGCCTGGTCAGCCTGACCATCTCCACCCACAATGACACCCTTTCCGGCGACGGCCTCATCATCTCGGCCGTCGAGTCCGGCCTGCTTTCCAGTGCCGTTGCCGTCGACGAGGCCACCTGCCTGCGCATCGACGCCTCGACCGGCCGCACCGAGGTGATGGGACGTGGCCTGGTTCGCTGGTTCACCCGCGAGGTCAACGGAGTTCTCGTCCGCTCCCAGCGCTCCGTCACCCCGGAAACGGCTCCAGCCCCGCACAAGCCCCGCTTCGACGGTCTGGCAAAGGTGGCGGCGGCGACCCGTGCCGCCCACGACAAGGAGGAGCGCGCGAAGGCAGCCCGGCAGCGTGCCGAGGAGAGACGTCGCGCGCGGAAGTCCAAGTCTGCTGATGACGAGACCAAGACCTCCGAGGGCTCCGCCACCCCCGAGGACGCACCTGCCTCCGCAGCCAACCCCCAGGCTGCCGCGGATCCGACCCCGACGGCAGGCCCGGAACCCGATCCCCTCTCGGATGCCGATCCCACCGCACAGCCCCCGATGGAGGACGTCAAGCCATGAGCATGCACATTCTTGTCGTTGACGATGATCGCGCGGTACGAGAATCCCTCGCCCGATCCCTGCAGTACAGCGGCTACGAGGTCGATAGCGCCGCCGACGGCGTCGAGGCTCTCGCCCATCTATCCGGAACTCACCCCGACGCCGTCATTATGGACGTCATGATGCCGCGTCTAGATGGCTTGGAAGCCACCCGGATGTTGCGCAGCAACGGCAATGACGTGCCGATCCTCATCCTCACCGCTCGCGATGCTGTCGACGATCGCGTTGACGGCCTAGACGCTGGTGCCGACGATTATATGGTCAAACCGTTCGCCCTCGACGAACTCCTCGCCCGACTGCGTGCTCTCACGCGGCGTTCCCGCCCCGAGCCGGGTCCGGACGAAGCCCCTGAACACTTGTCCTTCGCTGACCTCACCCTTGATCCAGCCACCCGCGAGGTCACCCGCGGGAACCGTCGCATCAGTCTGACGCGTACCGAGTTCGCCTTGCTGACCGTCTTCCTACAAAACCCGGAGAGGGTGCTGGAACGGTCCTGGCTGCTCCATGAAGTGTGGGGATTCGACTTCCCGACCACTGCGAACTCCCTTGAGGTGTATATCGGATATTTGCGTCGCAAGACCGAGCACGACTGTGAGGCGCGTCTCATCCACACCGTCCGCGGCGTCGGGTACGTGCTGCGGGAAGCGAATCCGTGATCCGTCACTGGTGGCGGAGGTTACTCGATTGGCGTCCGCGTCCCTTGCGTATGACCATGGGGCGCCGAGTCAGCCTCCTGGTATCGGTGTCTGTCGTCGTCGCGGTAGCTCTGACCTCTTTGGCGGCATGGCTCATGACGCGCATCTCGCTGTATAGCGAGCTGGACGAGCAGCTCACCCGAATGGCGGCCACTATCTCGCCAAGTGTCGCCGCCGATCCTCAAAACCTCGGTGGTTTGGAAGCCAGCTCGTTGGCCGCCACCAACACCACCCTCATCCTGGTACGCGCCGACGGCCAAGTCACCACAGCCCCTGGAACTGAGGTCACCGTCACCGCAGGACCTCAAGAGCTAGCAGTCGCCCGCACCGGGATCGGGGTTAAAGCACACACCGTCATTGACTCCCGCGGTGTTCCGGTGCGTATCGTCGCGGTCCCCTTCACCTCAGATGGCGTCCACTACGCTCTCGTCACAGGCCAAGACCTCACCGGGACCAGGGCCACCCTAGGATCACTATGGATCGTCCTCGTAGGCACCGGATTCGTCGGCATCGTGCTCACCGCCATCGCTGGATACGTGGCAGGCAACTCTGCAACTAGCCCTTTGCGCGACCTCTCGCGAGCTGTTCATCACGTCACCACCACCGAAGACCTGACACCCATCCAGGTCCACTCCCATGATGAGCTAGGCGATCTTGCCGTGTCGTTCAACAACATGCTGTCCTCGTTGTCGAACTCCCGGGAGCGTCAGAAGCAGCTCATCGCTGACGCCTCCCACGAACTGCGAACCCCACTGACCTCGATGCGCACCAACGTCGAGTTGCTGATGGCCGATCAGAAGAGCCACATGCTCCCGGAGGAAGCACGCGGGGAGATCCTTGACGACGTCGCCGCCCAGCTCGGTGAGTTCTCCAGCCTCATTGGCGACCTCGTCCAGCTCTCGCGCGAGGACGCCCCTCCCCCGCGCCCGGAGTACTTCGACTTGTCAGATGCGGTATCCAAAGCGGTCGAGAGGGGACGACGACGCGGCCCGAACCTGGAATTCGACGTCCACCTGGAGTCCCATTTGGTGCTTGGTGACGAGGCCACCCTGGAGCGGGCTGTCACCAACCTGCTCGATAATGCGGTGAAGTTCTCCCCCGCCGGTGGAACTGTAACGGTGTCTATGGAGGGCGACACCGTCGTCGTCAGTGACGAAGGACCTGGCATCGCGGAGGCCGATCTGCCTTATATCTTCGATCGGTTTTACCGCTCTGATCGCGCCCGCAACACCCCCGGAACCGGCCTCGGCCTGTCAATTGTGGCTCATACCGTCACTAGCCATCAGGGTTGGATCAAAGCGTCGCGGGCCCCAAGCGGTGGCGCCATGTTCACGATGTACTTGCCGCGAGCAGAACCTCCGGTTGAGGAGCCCACGGTATTCTCATGATTGCGACCGCGGCTGGTGAGTTATCCACAGGAGACCGGTGGAAAACCGGCCCGGCTGGGGAAAACACATCAATGTCGTTCCCACAGGCGGGGTGAGAACCAGTGGATAAACCCTTAGTGACATCACCCCGTGACCAGCCTTACGATCCTGTTATGACCAGTCACGTCGTCGATCAGCCCGGCCCTACCCTCGTCATTCATGGTGGGGCCGGAAACGTCCCGTCACGTACTGGAGAGGAAGCCGAGAAGTTTCGTCGCTCCTTGCGTCAGGCCTTTGCAGCCGGGCAGCGAGCCCTCGACGTAAGTGCTTGTGACGCCGTCATCGCAGCCGTTACGGCGATGGAGGACGATCCACTGTTCAACGCCGGGCGAGGTGGGGTTCTCACCGCAAACGGAACCGTCGAAACCGACGCCGCCGTCATGACTGGAGACGGACACGCCGGGGCGGTGTGCTGCTCACGTCACGCCCGCAACCCGATTCAACTGGCGCATAAAGTTCTGACGGATTCACCCCATGTGCTGCTGTGTGACCCGCCCGAACGGGTCTGTCAAGACTGGGGTCTTGAGATCGCGCCGCCGGAGTACTTCGTCACCCAAGCGCGCCGCGAACAGTTAGAGCAGGTGCTAGCCAGACGACAGCACGCCCCGAAACACGGCACCGTCGGGGCGGTTGCCCGAGATCGTTATGGACACCTAGCTGCGGCCACCTCAACCGGTGGGATCGTCGCTTCGTCGCAGGGACGCATCGGGGACTCTCCGGTCATCGGGGCCGGCACTTTCGCGCGCGACGGAGTCGTGGCAGTCTCCTGCACCGGCGATGGTGAGGCCTTCCTCCAAGGGGTAGTAGCTCATGAGGTTGACGCGCAGATGAGACTGGCAGGACAACCCGTCGACCGGGCAGCTCTGGGAGCCCTCACCGACGAGGTCTCATCGCGCCTCACTGGCCACGCCCCAGCAACCGATGGCCTCATCGCCGTCGACTCTTGTGAACAATTGGTAGTCTGTCACGTGTCAGCGTCGATGCTGGCTGCATGGCCAGACCACGGCGAGGTTCTCACCTCGGTGTAGTGAAGGTCAGCGCACCACGGGAAGATCGGGCCCAAACTCCAGCATCTGTTCGACGGCCCAGGGACTCAGCAGGGCCGGCATTGACCGGGCCAAGTCATACATGTCCTGCCAACCAACCCAGGCTACCTCCTCCACCTCGTCAGGGTCTGGGTTAAGTTCGACGAGCTCCTCTGGCAGGGACAATCGGGCAACAACAACCGGACAGAACTCGTCCTCCACGATGCCTCCGGAGTCGGTGGCGCGATAGGAGAAATCTGGTAGCACGACGCGCATCCGACGCGGATCAAGGTCGAGTCCGAGTTCCTGGTGAGTACGACGCACGGCGGCGTCAATAATCGTCTCCCCTACACGTGGATGCCCACAACAGGTGTTGGTCCACACCCCTGGCCACGCCACCTTCGTCAAAGCGCGCCGGGTCACAAGTACCCGACCGCCTACGTCAAGAACGTGGCACGAGAAGGCGAGATGCCTAGGGGTATGTTGACTGTGGACGGTCGCCCGGGGAGCGGTTCCAATGTGGTTGCCGTCGTCGTCAAGCAGGATAACGAAATCGTCATAACCGGAATCCGCGCTCGTCCCCTCGTTCTCGCCATCATGATGACTCATGACGTCAAGTTACCAATAACCGCGAGTCCCGCGAAGTCGAATACGCTGTAGCTTGACGATATTGGCCCAATGTCGCCTCCTAGGCACGATTGAGACGCTGCTGATCCGTCCACCCACCCCTGATGGGAGAGCCATGGTGCACATCCTCGACATCACCCTCGCGGTGATCCTCATCCTCCGCGCCCTGCGCGGATGGACCCGAGGAGCAATTTCTGGGATCGCCAGCCTCATCGGCTTGATTGGCGGAGTCTGGGTAGGGCTGTGGGCGTCGGGAGACATCGTGTCCCGGATCACCAACAACTCATCGTCCTGGCTTGCTACCGGACCACTACGCTTTGGCGTCGTCCTCGTCATCGTCGAAGTCATCCATGGCCTCTGTAATGGGCTCGCCCGCCGCATATGCCACGCCTCTGAGACAGCAGGGTTAGGGGCCCTTGACCGGATTGGCGGCGCATTGCTGTCTGCGACCGCCACGGCCTTGGTAGTGGCGGTGGGGGCAACGGCGTTGGCCCCACTTCTGCCTCCCCAATGGACTCAGGCTATTGACGAATCAGCCGTCATCAACACCACCAACCGCGCAATTCCACCCCAAATCAATCACGAAACGGCACGGCTTATCGGCCAGATGGCCGATACCTTCCCGAAGGTCTTTACCGGTCAGGACCCTCGTCTGCCCGGAGATGCCCCCGACGACTCCGCCGCCAATAGCCCTGGAGTACGACAAGCGGCGAGGTCCATCGTCAAAGTGAGATCACTGTCGCATCAATGTGACCGGGCCTCGGAGGGCACCGGATGGGTCAGCTCACCGCACCGCGTCGTCACCAACGCCCATGTGGTCGCCGGATCTGACACAGTGACGGTGCAGGTTGGAGGCCAAGGCGCCCGCCTGCGAGCGCGTGTCGTCGCCTACGACCCCGACCTCGACCTTGCCGTGCTCGCTGTTCCTAAACTTAAGGCTCCTGCCCTAACAATGACCTCATCGGTAGACGCCGGGGACTCGACGGTCATCGCCGGATTCCCGCTGGACGGACCGTACACAGTCAACGCTGCGCGAGTGCGCGGGGCAATAACGGCTCGTGGCGAGAACATTTACGGTGACGACGATGTCGTCCGCGAGATCCTGTCTTTGCGCGGCACCGTGCAACCGGGCAACTCAGGCGGTCCATTACTGACCACCGACGGAAAGGTAGCGGGCACGATCTTCGCCAGGTCCACCTCGCAACCGCAAGCCGGCTACGCCCTCACCAACCGAGAAACCCGGCAGCTCATCAGGTCTGGTACGTATGGCTCCACCCCGGCATCGACCGGACGTTGCAGTGTCGCCTGAATCCGGAAAACCTTGGCCACCCAACCAACCAGGCGCCCCTTAGCGCTGCGCACATTTGCGGCTATCATCAACCCAAAACAACTCTGACAAGGTCTTTCGCACGTGTGGCAATCGGGTTCACGACTGCTGGCCATGCGGCACGCGATGGCAACCCATTTCAGAGGCAACATGTCCGCCACGACATGGTCCTCGGACGCGATTAGGATGCCCTGCATGGCTGTTTTCATTGTCGAAACCCATTACGATCCCGCCCATTCCGAAGAGCGCATGGCTGCGCGCCCGGCCCATCTGGAGAACCTTGACGTCATGCGCGAGCGTGGCCAGCTCGCCAATGCCGGCCCGTTAGCCGACGGAAGCGGGGCGGTGCTCATCTATACCGTGCCTGACCGTGACGTCCTCAACCACTTACTGGAGGCCGACCCCTATCCCAAGACGGCCGTCCAAGTGACCTCCGTTCGCGAGTGGAAGCCGAATTACCACCATCACGTCTGAGGCCGGCGGCAGCAGAGGGCTCGGGGGTTGAAACACGTGATGTTATGGAGTCATGACGTCACCGCTCCTGTTCCAACCCCTCACCCTTCGTGGATTGACGGTTCGCAACCGCGCCTGGCTGCCGCCGATGTGCCAATATGCCGTGGATTCTCAAGACGGAATTCCCAGCACCTGGCACCTCATCCACTATGGATCTTTCGCTGTGGGAGGCTTCGGCCTCATCGTCGCAGAGGCCACTGCGGTCAGCCCTGAAGGCCGCATCAGCCCTTGTGACACCGGGTTGTGGAATGACACCCAGGTGGCAGCGTGGCGCACCATCACTGACGCTGTCCACGAGCTTGGCGGCACGATTGCTGTCCAGTTGGGCCACGCCGGCCGGAAAGCCTCCACAGAGAAATGGTGGCCGGGTTTCCATGGCGGGGTGATTCCTCCCGAAAAGGGCGGCTGGATTCCTGTCGGTCCAACTGCCGCACCCGCCGATGGCAAGCAGTACGCCGGGTCGCCCGTCACCGCCCTTAACGAGGACGGCATCTCGAAGATTATTGACGACTTCCGGACTGCGGCATCGCGTGCCGTGGTAGCCGGATTCGACGCTGTCGAGATTCATAGCGCCCACGGCTACTTGCTACATCAGTTTTATTCGCCGCTGTCCAACACCCGCACTGACGGTTGGGGAAGCGATTATGACGGACGAGTCCGTCTGCCGTTGGCGGTCGCTGACGCGGTGCGTGGGGCTATTCCCGACGACATGCCTCTGCTGGCCCGCCTCTCGGTCACTGACTGGCGTGACGATGGCTGGTCAGTCGAGGACTCGATCGAGCTGTCGCGTCGATTCGCCTTGGCTGGCGTCGACCTTGTGGATGCCTCCTCAGGTGGTAATTCGTCAGCCCCCATCCCGGTAGCCCCGGGATACCAGGCCGATTTAGCGGCTCGGGTGCGCGCCGAGGCGGATGTTCCCACCGCCACGGTCGGGATGATCTGGACCGGCGAATTAGCCGAGGATCTACTCAACAAGGGGTGTGCCGACGCCGTCATGGTTGGCCGGGCAGCCCTGCGTGACACCAACTGGCCACTGCGCGCCGCCCACGAACTTGGCGTCCCCAACGAGGAGGCCCCGTGGCACCCGGCGCGATTCCGCGGCGCCTGGCGGTGACAGTCGGTTTCACCACCACGGTCGGCCGCGCGTGGCTGAGAATTAGTTCGTCACGTGACCCCAGGCACACGTATAGTGCTCGAATCGGCGATGTCGATGACGACTCCACGCCGATTGGCCGTGTCCGTCGGGACCTACCGCAATCGCCACGCCCGACGAGTTGATGCGGTCCCGCCAATGCCGGGGGACGAGATGTCAGACGCACAGAGCACCAGGTCAGCATCAGTACGCAGCGAATCGGACGTGTACCGCGCAGTATGGAACACCGTCAAGGGGTCGATGGGCAACCTCGTCGAGTAGTTCGACGTGTACACGTACACGACGTTCGCAGCCTATTTCGAGGACCAGTTCTTCTCGCCTGACGACCCGCACAAGAGCATCTACATCTACGCGATTTTCTGGGCGACCTTCATCATGAGGCCGTTCGGATCGTGGTTCTTCGGTCGCTGGGCCGACCGTCACGGACGCCGGTCCGCCCTCACCATGGCAGTGACAATCATGGCCGTCGGCTCCCTCGTCATCTCCGTGTTGCCCACCCGAGGCACCATCGGAGTGGGGGCCCCGATCCTGTTGCTCATCTGTCGTATCGTGCAAGGATTCGCCACAGGAGGTGAGTACGGCACCTCGGCCACCTACATGTCAGAAGCCTCCACCAAGGGACACCGCGGTTTCTTCTCCTCGTTCCAGTACTTCACCCTCGTGGGTGGTTTAGTGACAGCCCAGGCCGTCCTACTCCTGCTGTCCTCCCTCATGAGTGAGGCCACGATCCATGTCTGGGGATGGCGCATCCCATTCTTCATCGGTGGCGTCGCAGCGCTCATCGTTTTCTTCATGCAGAAGACGATGGATGAATCGCTGAGTACCGAACATCTTAAATCCGTGCGGTCGGGTGAGGACAGCTCGTCAGGAAGTCTGAAAGAGCTCTTTGAAAACCATCTCGGTAACTTCCTCCTGGCTTTTACCATCGCCAGCGGCGGTACCCTGTGCTTCTATGTCTACACCGTCAATGCACCGAATATCGTCCATTCGACTTTCAGCAGCACTCCGATGGCGGCAACCGCGGTCAACCTCATCGCCCTATTCATCCTCATGCTCGGGCAACCGCTGGGAGGCCTCATCGGTGACCGGATCGGACGCAAACCGGTGTTGCTCTTCTTTGCCGCCGGTGGAGTCGTTTATACCTGGGTTCTCGTGACCTGTCTGTCGCATGCCCGCAAGCCCGTAACTGCATTCCTCATGCTGCTCATGGGCTATATCTTCCTTACCGGATATACCTCGATCTCCGCAGTTGTGAAGTCCGACCTTTTCCCAACCGATGTCAGGGCGCTGGGTGTTGGGATGGCCCATGGTTTCGCGAATTCCCTGTTCGGCGGCACGGCTCCACTCATTTACGTGTGGGCGAAACAGGGTGACGCGATCCCCGCCTTCATCGGGTATGTGACGGCGCTGTCCGCGGTCACCTTCCTTACGATCCTCTTCGGGCTGACCACACGGACTGCGTCACACCTGGATGCGCCGACGAAGGGTGGGCACGACTAACAAAGCGGCAGTTACTCGCTCCGGTACGCGGTGATTTCTCCAACGTTTCAGGCGGTCGAACACGATGCTACGAAGCCAAACTGCCGACGGCGAGGCCCGGGAATATCCTCCGTTGACTCCCCTTGCTCGCCCTTCATATAGTGACGAATGCACGTGGTTCCCGTGTTCGCACGGGCCAAGAGGGAATCCGGTGTGAATCCGGAGCTGCCCCGCAGCGGTATATGAGAACGACCGCCGTCATGACGCACTGTGCTTTGGCATGGGAAGCGACGGCTAGTAGGAGTCCGATCAGGACGAGCTCATGAGCCCGAAGACCTGCCAGGTGTGGTCCCGCAACCGCGGGGCCCGGTTCGCGATCTCGCGGGAAGTATCGCAGCGTTCAGGGGGACCACTGTCCCTGCCGCATTCCGCCCGGTCGCGTGCCCACGGCATCGCACGGAGGAATTGCAATGAGCGCCGACCCCATTTCGACCATCCGCGTCCGCAAGCGTGACGGGTCTTTAGCCCCCTACGACGGCAACGAAGTCGCTGCCTCGATCATGGACTCGGCCCGCGGCCTTGACGACGCCGTCGCCCGGGCAACCCTGCTGCAGGCAGAGGTGGAGATCACCCTCTTTGACGGGATGACCACCGACGCCCTCGACGAAGCCGTCATTCAGGTGGCCCTAGGCAACGCTAAGGACGATCCGGCCTTTGACACTATCGCCAGCCGGATCGCCGTCAAGAAGCTCTACAAAGAGGTCTTTGGCGACACCCATGACGATCTAGGTGACGTCGACCCCGAGAGGGTGCAGGATCTGCACCGCAACTATTTCCCGCGCACGATCGCCAAGCTTGTCGCCGATGGTCACCTTGACGAGCGTCTGGGACGAGATTTCGACCTCGAGACGCTTGCAGCTGCCCTCGACCCCACTCGTGACGACCTCATCGGGTTCATGGGCGTGCGCACCATGATCAACCGTTATCTCTTGCGCACTCCCGATAAGCAGGCTTTGGAGGTACCGCAGTACTTCTGGATGCGCGTCGCGATGGGGCTGAGCCTCACTGAGGACGATCCCACTTCCTCGGCGCTGGCCCTTTACGACTCCATGAGCAACCTGCGCCACCTGGCCGCTGGATCCACCCTTGTCAATGCGGGGACGCCATCGGCTCAGCTATCTAACTGCTTCGTCATGCGCACTGAGGACAATCTGGAGCACATCGCCCAGACGATCCGCGACGTCATGTGGATCACCAAGGGCACCGGCGGCATTGGGTTGTCGATGTCGGATCTTCGCTGCGAGGGATCCCCGATCCGCTCAGATAACACTGCATCAACTGGGCCGATCCCCTTCATACACACCTTTGACTCCACACTGCGTGCGGTCTCTCGGGGAGGCAAGAAGCTCGGCGCCTTGTGCTTCTACCTGGAGAACTGGCACATGGACTTCCCGCAGTTCCTCGACCTGCGGCAGAACTCCGGTGACCCGTACCGACGCACCCGCACCGCCGACACTGCGGTGTGGATCTCCGACGAGTTCATGAAGCGTGTCGCCAAAGACGAGGACTGGTACCTCTTCGATCCCGCCGAAACCCCGGATCTCACCGAGCTTACCGGATCGGACTTCTCCAAGCGTTACGCCCAGTATGTCGAGCAGGCGGAAGCTGGCAAGATCAAGCGCTTTCGGCGCACTACTGCCCGCGAGCAATTCCGAGCCATCTTGGTGAGCCTACAGACGACGTCGCACCCATGGCTGACGTGGAAAGATAGCATCAATACTCGCGCGTTGAACAGCAATACCGGGACGATCCACTCGTCAAACCTATGCACCGAAATCTGCCTGCCACAGGACCGCGACCACACCGCGGTGTGCAACCTCGCCTCGGTGAACTTGGCGGCGCACCTCGCCGGCCCGCGTGGCAAGCGTCGTCTGGATTGGGACCAGTTGGCCGCCACCACCCGGCTGGCGGTACGTCATCTCGACAACCTTGTCGACATCACCGCCTCTGCAGTACCACAGGCTCAGCGCTCCAACGAGGAAAACCGCGCAATTGGTCTAGGCGTCATGGGTCTGACGGATATGCTCGAGCAGATTCGAGTCCCCTACGACTCCCCGGATGCGTGCGAGATCGTCGACCGGGTCGTTGAGTTCATCAGTTGGCACGCTATCGACACCTCGGCCGACCTGGCCGCCGAACGTGGGGCGTACCCAATGTTCGAAGGGTCGGGGTGGTCACGCGGGATGGTTCCCGTGGACACTTTGGCCGTCCTCGAGCGCGACCGTGGCATCCCTGTCGACGTCGACCGGACGACGCGGATGGACTGGGACGCGCTGCGCGCCAAGGTGCGCACTGGGATGCGCAATGCCACCTTGATGGCGATCGCTCCGACGGCGTCGATCGGCCTCATCGCGGGCACAACGCCCGGCCTGGATCCGCAGTTCTCCCAGATGTTCTCCCGAACCACCTCGGCCGGGAAGTTCCTCGAGGTTAATCGCAATCTCGTGGCGGACCTCAAGGATCTGGGCCTGTGGGAGACGATCCGCGAGGAATTGCTGCGTCGTCAGGGTGATCCCAGCGAGATTGAGGCAATTCCGGCGCCCTTGCGTCGTCTTTACCGCACCTCCTTCACCCTGGACCCGATGGCCTACCTCAACGTGGCCGCTCGGGCGCAGAAGTGGGTGGATCAGGCCATTAGCCGCAACATCTACCTGGCCTCGCGGTCGGTCGGTGACATGGAGGACCTCTACACCGCAGCTTGGCGAATGGGTGTCAAAACGACGTACTACCTGCACATGCTGCCTCGCCACACCGCCGAGCAGTCGACGGTGGCCGTTAACAAGGCCGCCGGGCGTCGGAACGGCCCACGTCGCGGATTCGCCACTGCGGTGCGTCGGGCCTCAGGTGCCGCGACGATCAGGAAACCGGTTACCGAAACGCTCAATGCGAGCGTGGAGCCCGTCGTCTCCCTCGACCTTATCGACGGCGCCTCCTGCCCTGTTGACCCCCAGGAGCGCCAACAGTGCGAGTCCTGCCAGTGATTGACCATACTGCCCGCTGAAAGCGAGAACACCGATGATCCTTGGTTCTGGAATCCAAGAGGGGCTGCTACTCAAGCCCGTCACCTACTCCTGGGCGTACGACCTCTACAACCAGGCTGTGGCAAACACGTGGTTTCCCAACGAGATTCAGCTCGATGAGGACCTTGCCGACTTTGCCCGGATGACCCCAGACGAGCACCATGCCTTGACCCACCTCATGAGCTACTTCAACCCCAATGAGCTGCTCGTCAACAAAGCGCTGGCTTTTGGGGTCTACCCCTATGTCAACGCTGCCGAGTGCCACCTATACCTGGCCAAGCAGATGTGGGAGGAGGCCAACCACTGTATGGCCTTCGAGTATGTCCTCGAAACCTTCCCGATTGACCGCGACGAGGCCTACCGATCCCACATCCACGTCCCCTCAATGGCTCGCAAGGAAGCTTTCGAGGTGGCGTTCATCAAGCGGATGACCGAGCAGACTCTTGATATCACCACCGTCGAGGGTAAGCAGGACTTCGTGCGCAACCTGATTGCCTACAACATTATCCTCGAGGGGATTTGGTTCTACTCCGGCTTTATGGTCGCATTGTCGTTCCGTCAGCGGAACCTCCTTCGCAACTTCGGTTCCCTCATCGACTGGGTGGTCCGTGACGAATCCTTACATCTGAAATTCGGGATGAACCTCATTCTGACGGTGCTGGAGGAAAACCCCGAAATCGCCACCGACGAGTTCGCGGCCGAGATCCACGATATGATCGTTCAGGGAGTCGAGATGGAGGAGCAGTATAACCGTGACATGCTCCCGCGGGGGATCCTCGGAATGAACGCTGATTACGTTAATGACTATGTCAAATACCTGGCAGATCGTCGTCTCGAAGAACTCGGATTCGAGCCAGAATACCGCGTAGTTAACCCTGCCAAGTGGATGGCCACGGCCAATGACACCTTGCAGGTTGTGAACTTCTTCGAGGCCACCAATACCTCTTATGAGGTCAATGCCCACGCCACCGGCAGTCGGTGACGCGCGCCGCGACGAGTCGAACATTCGCTGCGGCGCGCGGTGAGCGTGCATGAAGTCGCCACAGCATGCACGCTGACGTGTCGGCCCCAAGTATGGTCTTGGGGCCGGCATCGTCCCTTGTTAGAGCCCACTAACGTGGACGAACTTTTAGCCCACCGGAGGCGTAATGGCATCCGGTCTCCAAAAACTACGTGACCGTCAAAAGGCTCATGGTCTGTCTGACCTGGAGCGCCCTCACGGTCGTCCTCGCCGTCGTGCTGGGAGTTTTCGTCACTTGATGGGCGGGGGTCGTCGCCATCACAGCCACCGGCGCCTCCATTGACGGGCTGCCATCCGAGGAGGCTCGTGCGTTACGCGACCGCATGACGGAACTGGCCGAAGGCAAGGACGCGGCGCTGTGATCGAACAGAGGGCCAGCGAAGCGCGGGGCGGCGAAGAGGTTGTTGAGCAACGTCCCCACTGGGCGACTCCACTCGTGCGAGGCTGGATGATTATTGCAGCCGCTGCTGTGGCGGCCGCTTGGGATGTCACGTATCAAGATGACGGTACTTGGCGGAATCAAGCTGCCCGAAGTCGAACAATCAACGGTACTGTTGCCGATCGGCGATGATGAGCAGGTACGCGCCGCCCTTGACGCCCTGTGGCCTAGGTTCCGACTAGACGCAGTGCCCCTCCATGGGATTCCGAAACGAGCGCGGTGGTTCCGGTGGTTTGATTAGAGAATCGTCGGCTGGGGGTTCGACGAGGAGGTCGTCGTGACGCGCAGGGGTTGTTTACCTGGACCGTCAGCGTCGTTCCTCATGCTCGGTCGCAGTCGGTAAGACTGTCCCAGGGGCCGATACAACGCAAACTCGGCTTGGCTGATATCGACGTGCATACCTCGTCTGGCCCAGTGACGGTCTCCTGTCCCCACCTCGACGCCATGGACGCCCAGGCCTTCGCCGTCGGTCAGATGGATCCGCCCGTGCCGCCCGTGGCCGGGAACTGTCACCCGAGTCTCCCCCGCACCAACCATCTACCGTTACGCTTGTCCACCATGAATAAGGTGCTGGGAATTGACGTTGGTGGTTCCGGGATCAAGGGAGCCCCGGTTGACCTCGAGGTCGGAGACTTTGCCGAACCGAGGCTTCGCATTCCCACCCCGGAGAAGTCGTCCCCCGAGAACATCGTTACCGTGCTGCGTGAGATCGTCGACAATTTCGCCCCCACCATCGGTGACGGGCCGGTTGGCATCTCTTTCCCCGCCCCGGCACGCCACGGCGTCATTCCCTTCATCGCTAACCTCGATCAGGGTTGGGCCGGCCTGCACGCCGAGAAATATATTAGTGACGCTCTCGGCCGCCCAGTGACCGTTCTTAACGACGCCGACGCCGCAGGTGTGGGCGAGGTCCACTACGGCGCTGCGAGGGGAGTACCTGGCGTTGTCGTTCTCACCACTCTGGGCACCGGCATCGGCTCTGCCGTCATCAATAACGGCATCCTGCTGCCGAACACCGAGCTTGGGCACCTCGAGATTGATGGTCACGACGCCGAGAAGCGCGCTGCCTCCTCGGTTAAGGATCGCAAGCACATGTCTTACAAGGACTGGGCGACCAAGCGTCTGCAGCGTTACTACGAGGTCGTCGAGATGCTCTTTTCCCCCGATCTCTTTGTCGTCGGTGGCGGTATCTCTAAGGACCATAAGAAGTTCTTCAAGTACCTCAAGCTCGAGACGCCGATGGTGCCCGCCCAGTTGTTGAATCGAGCTGGCATCATCGGTGCGGCCTGGCAGGCCCAGTGGCGTCTAGAGCATCCTGACGCCACCGAGGAAGAGGTCGTCAAAGCTGCCAAGAAGGCGAGGGACGCTGACTGAGGCCACGTGAGAACTAGGGATCGTTCGTCGGAGTAGAGGGGCGAATATCTGCGGGGTCCTGGTTAGTCACGCACTCAACCCCACGTATCACTCGGTTTTCGTGCCGCGGAACGATGCGCGACGACCTTCCGCCACGGCATGGTGGATGCCATGACCACGGATGAAAGGAACTCATGACCAAGCAAGAATTCATCCTTACCTTCATTTCGGTTGCGATCTTCTTAGTTCTTCTTGTTCCTACGCTTATCTACAAGATTCGCAGGGAGCGGAAACTCCCCACCGGCGAGCCGGTACCCGTGACTCAGGGGCAACGTTTCATGGCCTTGCTGGGTGATGCCATGTGGGTAGGCCTGCTTACGCTGGCAGGATGGGGCTTGTTCAGCGGCGCCACACTCGGGTATGAGTTCAACCACGTCGACCAAAAATCGGCCATTGAGCAGGCCATTCACCCCGCAGGCAGCGCACTCCTGCTAGGAATTAACGTCGGCTACGTACTGATATCGCTCGTGGGACGCCTTGGCGTCTCCCCTGGAACGAACTCCCGACAGCTTGCCTGGGTAGATTCGACGGGTCGCCCGGCTGGGCGCGGTCACACTTTCGTTATCGGCCTGGCTTTCATCTTGTCCATTCTCGGCAAGACGTCGGTCGGAATCTTTGCATCGATCGGTGGCGCCATCCTCTTCATCGAGGCGGTCTCCGTACTCACAACTAAACGCGGCAGTATCGGCAAACTCATGCACGTGAATCTCGTCGATGCCAGATGCATCACGCCGCAACCATGCTGACTTACGCATCGCCCGCCCACAGAGGACGGGCGATCGTCACTTTCACCTGTTCAGCCTTGACGGGTGGTCTTCAGCCGCGGGTTCTTCTTATTGATGACGTAGACGCGACCATGACGGCGCACCACCTGGGAGCCGGGCTGGTTCTTCAGAAATCGCAACGAGTTCCTGACCTTCATAACCTTCTACATCCTTGACGATACCATCTTATTGGTACTCGTTCTCACTATCAAACCAGCTCCATAGCCTGAGACTCAGCCCAGTACATCCAGCGGTAGAGACCCACCCTGTCAGCCATCGACTGCAAAGCCAACGCCGATTCTCGGCCATCATCTGTTGACCACATCGCAGCAGAGATCCCCACCCCATCTAGTCAAAATTCTGGTTGCTTACCTCTCAAGATCCCCCAGGTTAGCGACGCAACGAAGACGACCTTGATGATGTGCATACGATTCTCGGCGTGCTCGCGCATCGTCAAAGCATCAACGCACACCCAAGTCGGATGAAACTCGTCAGTCAAACCATTAAAACCGGAACGTCGGCATACTCAGCCAGTTCCTCCACTACCGACCGATGACCCCCGGATACTCATATATATGACCCACCATCCGATCCGCATCTTTTACGGACTCTTTATGCCCCATATCGGATCCACTCGTCACATGCTCACCCTATCCGTAAGCCGCCACCTCGAGAGCACACCGAGTACGCGCCGACGCCTTCTTAAAAATCAGGGCATATTCTTCCTCGCAAGCATAGGATGCTCAGTTCCGCAGCACTTAGCCTCCTTAAACTGCGCAGCCAAACCGGCGATGAATTCATTTTACTCAGTACCACAAGTATGTCAACGACAACGATCTTCACAGTAAAATCCGTGACATAATATTCCTTCTTCGACGTGTCCATCTCTATCCGACTAACACATATTAGCTGCTCTATTTACGAGGCCTATCAATAATCCATTGAATCACGAGCAATCGGGCACGTCATACAATAATTTCCATCAATCATGGTGGCATGTAAAATCATCCAAGCCCAGCGAATTAACTACGCCTGCGGCGATAATTCTCTACACGGCATGAGCTGGGGACGTACCCCCCTTGCCAACGTCACCTCACGGTCGTACCGTGGTGATTAGCAGCTAGCCGAGGCGCTAGCCGCCATATAAGATTCCCAAATAAGAGGAGAAGCAATGCGTCGGTCAAGAATTGCTGTCGCTGCTGCAACGGCTACTGCGCTGGTCGGATCAATCGCAGCAATCACCCCCTCCCCCAGGCAGAAGCTAACTCCAATAGGCCACGCTCGGTAGCTCAAGCCGCTATCGCCACGAATGGAAAGGGGATAATCGACAAGGACTGCCGTGATGCAGTCATCAACGATGCAAAGCTACGTGCCGCGATTGCCGGTGCGTTGGTTAAGGCTGGATTTAGTTCCGCCGACGCGGTGGCTCTAGCGCCGCGTATTGCCAAAGAAATGGCAAAAGAGGGCGTCCTCCTCATCAACCACCACAAGCTAAAGGCTCTCATCGGAGCCCAGCTGGGTCTGCTCACTGATGCGAAGATCCAGCGTGCTGCCGCTGCAGTGGACCTCGGCATCAAAGCCACTCTAGCTGCGACAATCATTCCCAACGCGCTGCATTCAGCGGCATTCAAGGATGCGGTGGTCGCAAACCTTGTCGCCGCCGGCGTTGACAAGAAGTTGGCAAAGGCTACGGCTGTCGCCATTGCCGCAACTGCGCTCAATCCCGCTCTCGGGCCGATCGCAAAGACTGAGGCTATTAAGGCCGAGATCGCTGCCCAGGCAGCTCTCCTGGTGGGCAGGGGCGTGCACCTCAAGAAAGCAGCCATCGAACATATCATCGGTCGGAGTTTCGACGCTGCCGTTGCCACGGCAATCGTCAGTTCTCCCATCCTAAATGCGCGTATCGTCACCCACTTGGTTAGGGCTGGGATAGACAAGTCCCTTGCAGTCCAGATCGCACCTCGCATTATCGATCGGCTGGCCAAGGAGCCGCTTCTTGCGCTCAACACCGCCAAGCTCATGAAGAACATCACTCGACAGATTGTTGACGTTATCACCGCCGACAAAGCTATCAAGACTGCTGAGCAGCTCGAGAAAGAACTGCCGGCTCTGGACGACCTTGTGAAGAAGGCTTGCTCCTGCCCGAAGCCGACTCCTACTCCGACTCCCACTCCTACTCCAACACCAAAACCAACCCCAACTCCAACACCAAAACCAACCCCAACACCGAAGCCAAAGCCAACCCCGGCTCCGGCTCCGACTAGTGGGGCGACCTCTGATGAGTCGACCAGCCGCTCGGGAGGCCATTCGCAGGGTGGCTCCGGGACTCATTACATCCATCACGGTGTTGCCCCTGTGCTGACCCACTCAAGTGATCTTCCGTCAACGGGATTCTGATCACCATCGGCGATAACCCCTTGGGGTGGTTTATCAGCCAATCACAATGGCCATGGCTCACAGTTCTTGTGGGCCATGGCCATTGTTTTTCAGCCACGAAATCGGCAACCAGGATCTGTAACAAGTAATCCCACCCAGCACCTCTGGGTTTTCACCACACCGTGTACGGCACCGATATGGTCAAGATATCGTCGATCCCGGGGGGCAGCTCGGGTAGATCATTCCCGTTCTGGACTCGACAGGTCACATCCGATCTGGGGCATCAATACCCAGCAGGTCAAGGCCTCGGCCAAGCACCCGACGAGTAGCCGCGCACAAGGCCAGACGCGATCCGCGAACCTCGCCGGTACTACGCAACACCGGGCACTGCTCATAAAACACCGAGTAAGCGCCAGCCAATTCGTAGAGGTAAGTGCACAGCTTGTGCGGAGTTAGGTCGGTAGCAACAACCTCGACGATCTCTCCGAACCTCGACAACAACAGGGCCAACTGTTGCTCGGCTGGCTCGTCGAGGACGCTGATGCGACCCCAATCCATCGCATCCAGGTCAGCCTCAGGATCGACGTTCGGGTTGGCCTCAGCGGCCGCTTTGCGCAAGATCTGTGAGACGCGGGCGTGAGCGTACTGCAGATATGGGCCAGTGTCACCGGTGGTCTGCACCATCCGCTCAGCGTCAAAAACATAGTCCTTCTGCAAGCCGTTGGACAGGTCGGCGTATTTAATGGCAGCCAAGGCGATATTCGGGGCCGCGTGCGTCTCGGCCTCGTCGAGCAGATCCGACAACGACACTGTGCCACCCTCACGAGTCTTGAAAGGACGGCCATCCGGGCCAAGCACCATGCCGTAGCCAACGTGCTCGGCCTCGACGTCGTCAGGCAGGAACCCGGCCATCCGGGCCACCTGGAACAGCACCTCAAAGTGATGGCTCTGGCGCACGTCGGTGACGTAAATAATGCGGTCGGCCTTGAGTTTGCCAACGCGACGACGAATCGCAGCGAGATCGGTGGCGTCATATCCGAAGCCACCGTCCCTCTTACGCACGATCATTGGGGCGTCCTGCCCCTCGACGAAAACGCACAGTGCGCCGTTGTCCTCGACAGCCAGGCCGTCAGCCACGAGCTCGTCCACAACTCGCGGCAGGTCGTCGTTGTAGCTGGACTCGCCGGCCACGTCCTCGTCAGTCAGCAGCACCGACAGACGGGAGTAGGTGGCGTTGAATCCCTCCAGGGAGATGTCAATGAGAGTCCGCCAGATCCGCAGAGTCTCGGCGTCTCCACCCTGCAGTTTGACAACGCGGCGGCGCGCACGGTCAGCAAACTGAGGATCGGCATCAAAGGTCTTCTTGGAATCCTGGTAGAGCTGCTCGACACCGGACAGGTCGAAATCTTCGACGTCCATCCGCTTCTCGACGATGTACTCGATGAGCATGCCGAACTGGGTGCCCCAGTCACCGATGTGGTTCTGCGGGATAACGGTGTGCCCTTGAGCGCTCAAGACACGGTTGAAGCAGTCGCCGATGATGGTGGAACGTAGGTGACCGACGTGCATCTGTTTGGCGACATTAGGGGCCGAATAGTCGATGACGACACGCTCGGGTTTCTCAGCCTGGGCGATCCCGGCGTTGGGATCGGTGACGAAATCAGAGGCCACCCGAGCCAGAACGTCGGCGCGCAGGCGCAAGTTGATGAATCCGGGCCCGGCGATCTCGGGGGTTTCGCACAGATCCTCGATATCTAGCTTGGCAACAATGTCTGCGGCAACGTCGCGAGGTGGACGTTTCTCCTCCTTGGCCAGGCGCAGGGCGACGTTGGATTGGAAATGTCCGAACTGTGGCTTAGTGGCCGGGCGCAACTGCGGATCAACTCCGATGGCGGACTCGATGCGGGCAGCAAGCCGAGAGGGAAGAGACGACATGGCGGCATTATCCCACGAGAGGGCCAGCTCGTCACAGTCGGAGGCGCCACAGGCCCCGTAGTGACGTTTTTGGAACAAACACCGCTGCAAAGACGTTTGCCTTAACGATAACGATGTTTCGACAGGGAGGATCTATGAGCGTTCCATCTATCACTCTCAACGACGGAGTTGCCATCCCCCAGCTCGGCTTCGGCACTTGGAAGGTTCCTGCCAACGAGGCCGAGAAGGCCGTCAGCGCCGCCCTGGAGGCAGGTTTCCGCCATATCGACACCGCAGCCATCTACGGCAACGAGGAGGGTGTGGGCCGTGCACTCGCCGACTCCGGCCTGGATCGCAAGGACCTTTTCGTCACCACCAAGCTGTGGAATAGCTCCCATCATGCCGACGATGCTCGCAAGGCCATCGAGACCAGTCTGACCAAGCTGGGCCTCGACCACGTCGACCTCTACCTCATCCATTGGCCAGCCCCGGTCAAGTACGGCGATGCGTACATCGAGGCGTGGAACGCCCTGCAGGACTTCAAGTCTGAAGGCCTGACGCGTTCCATTGGTGTGTCGAATTTCAAGACCGAGCATCTGGACGCCATCGAGGGGGCCACTCCGAGCGTCGACCAAATCGAGATGCATCCCTCGTTCAACCAGGCGACCTTCCGCGCAGAGCTGGCCGAGCGCGGCATTAACCCGGAGGCCTGGAGCCCGCTGGGCCAGTCGAAGGACCTCGACAATCCCGTCCTCACCGATATTTCCAAGGCGACTGGAAAGACGCCTGCCCAGGTGGTCATTCGCTGGCACCTGCAGATCGGCAACGTGGTATTCCCCAAGTCGGTGACACCATCACGAATTGCCGAGAACTTTGATGTGTTCGATTTCGAGCTGTCTGACGAGCAGATCGCCGCAATTGATGGCCTGGATCACGGCAACAGGCTCGGTGGTGACCCTTCTACCGCCGACTTCTGATTCTGCAACAATAACCGGTCATAGCTTGGCCCCGGCAACGCGGTTGCCGGGGCCAATCGTCTGTCCTTACGAGTTGAGGGCTTCGCGGACCCCGTTATCAGTCTGCCCCAAAGTCGGTTCTCGCCGGCTGGCGACGTCCCAGATCATTTTGAGCCGGGACCCGAATTCGCGACCCCAGCCATACCACCACACGTTATCGCGAGGCTGGGTGCGATCGGGAACCCCGACAGCATCAAGCCCGGTCATCCGGCACGTCGCGACGGTACGAATCTCGTGGTAGTCCTGCGTCACCATGATGGCTCGGTCGACCCCGAAGATCCGTCGAGCCCGAACACAGGTGTCGTAGGTGCCGAGACCAGCGAAGTCCTCGACGATCCTGGCCGCCGGAACTCCCTTGCTGACGAGGTACGTCTTCATCACTTTAGGCTCGTTGTAGTGAGTCTCTCGGTTGTCTCCCGACACCAGGATGACCTTGGCCTTGCCGCTGCGGTAGAGATCCGCGGCAACGTCGAGGCGTCCTCGCAGATAGGCCGACGGGGTACCCGAGGGCAGGACTTGGGCACCGAGGACAATGGCGACGTCGCGCGGTTCAGTGTCAGCGACGTCGTGAACCTTGCCGTATGACAGTGCCGCAGCCAGCGTCCAAGGCCCCAACAGTGCAACAAAGGCAGCAATGCATGTCGACACGATCGCAGTGCGAATTGGGTGTCGGCGGCACGAACTCACATTCCCACTGTATAACCCGTGTTTCACTCACGGCGTCCAGCGACTGCAATGGCACGTGGTAGCACAAAGAGGTCACCACGGCACCACGCCGCCTATCCAAAACTCTGTCGCTATCCCTACCGCTTATCGCCTTTGCGGAGGTTAACCACTAGGAGACCAATAATGACCACAAGAATAACGACCGTGACAATCAGTATCGAGATAATCCAAGACTCACTCGACATCAATAATACATCCACGCGCTAGACCTTCCCTTCAGTTAGCAACCCAGCAGTAATTTTCATAAACTATGACAACCCAGTTTGCCCTAGTCTGTAAGCTAGGCTGTTGCGTTAAAGTCCTTTACAGAGAGATCCAGAAACTTTGATCCAGAAAACACACCAGCATAACTAGTAATTATGCCACCAAACCTCACATGAGAAGGAGATAGCCTTTCAAAGTGAGCATCAGAAAGACTTCCCCCGAAATTGAAGGTATGGACGGTATCCCTGCCGCCAAACACCACCCCGCAGTGATCACCGCCGATGCTCGCGATACCACGTCACCAGACCCTGGGTGGACGGGTCCTGGGTGGCCAGGGCCTCGTCGTTACCGCTGACCGCCGGGGCAATCTGCAGGGCGAGCTTCTTGCCGAGCTCGACACCCCACTGGTCGAAGGAATCGATACCCCATACGACGCCCTGCACGAAGGTGATGTGCTCGTACAAAGCGATGAGTTCTCCGAGGACCTTCGGGGAGAGTTCGTCGGCCATGATTGACGTTGTCGGACGGTCTCCAGCAAAGACCCGAGCGGGCACAATGGCCTCATCAGTGCCCTCGGCACGCACCTCGTCGGCGGTCTTACCGAACGCCAACGCGGCGGTCTGGGCGAAGAAGTTGCTGAGGAACAGCTCGTGGACGTCGGTACCGCCATCCTTGGTCGGATGGACTGGATTAGCCACCGCGATGAAATCGGCCGGAATGACGCGAGTGCCTTGGTGGATGAGCTGATAGAAGGCGTGCTGACCGTTGGTGCCTGGCTCACCCCAGAAAATCTCGCCGGTGTCGGTGGTCACTGCTGAACCATCCCAGCGCACCGACTTGCCATTCGACTCCATAGTCAGCTGCTGCAAATAAGCCGGGAAACGGTGCAAATACTGTGAATATGGAAGCACCGCATGGGAATGCGCATCCCAGAAATTGGTGTACCAGATGTTGAGTAGACCCATGAACAACGGCACATTGCGCTCCGGCTCGGCAGTGGCGAAGTGCTCGTCGACGGCGTGAAATCCGGCCAGGAAGTCCTCGAAACCCTTCGGCCCGATCGCGACGGCAAGCGAAGTCCCGACGGCGGAATCCACCGAGTAGCGGCCGCCCACCCAGCTCCAGAACCCAAAGGCATTCACTGGGTCGATACCGAACTCCTCAACCTTGTCCAAGGCCGTCGAGACGGCGACAAAGTGCTTGGCGACGGCGTCACGTCGAGCCTGCTCGGTGTCGGAAATCGCACCGGCAGCGACCAGGCCGTCAAGCAGCCACGCACGCACGCACCGAGCGTTGGTCAGAGTCTCCAAAGTAGTGAAGGTCTTAGAGGCAATAATGACCAGGGTCGTCTCGGGGTCAAGATCAGCAGTCTTGACGGCGGCATCGGTCGGGTCAATGTTGGAGATGAAGCGGCACTCCAGACCGTCCTTGACGTAGGGCTTGAGGGCCTCATAGGCCATCACGGGGCCAAGATCAGAGCCGCCAATGCCCACGTTGATGACAGTGCGAATCGGCTTGCCGGTGACTCCCTTCCACTCACCCGAACGCACCTTATCCGCAAAGGCGTAAATCTTGTCGAGCACCTCGTGAACATCGGCAACGGCGTCCTGGCCGTCAACATGCAGCTCGTCAGTGCGGGAACGACGCAGCGCGGTATGGAGGACGGCGCGGTCCTCGGTGACGTTGATGTGCTCACCGGCATACATCGCGTCACGACGCTCGGTGACGCGCATCTGCGCAGCCAGTTCGAGAAGAGCGTCACGAATCTCGTCGGTAAGGAGGTTCTTGGATAAATCGACGTGCAAATCCGCGACGTCAAGGGTGTAGCGCTCAGCGCGGTGAGGGTCGGCGTCGAACAAACGGCGCAGTTTATGTGGCCCGTCAGCGAAGCGGGACTTTAGGCCGGAGAGTGTGCCCCATGCGGGGGTGGACGTAGCGTCGATGAGAGTCGGCATAACCCTAAGCCTAGGAGATGGGGCAGTGCTCGTGTCGTCACACCATCACGTCGCTTCGCCTATCATATTCGCGATCGACTGAAGGAGGACGCGTGAGCGCGAAGTATCGTCGGGCTCTGGCCCTGACGTCGGTTCTCGTCATCTCGACGTCAATCCTCACCCCGCCGGTATGTCCTACCCCCACGCCTTGGTCGGTTTCGGCTGCCCATGCTGCGCCTCCGGGAGCCACGCCTCCTGGCAACCTGACGATGAACGCGTCCCTCGACCGGTCGGGCACCGTGCAGGTCAAAGGGACATTACGAACCCACACCAAGCAACCGGTTTCAGGGGCCCTCATCAACCTGGCAGTAGATGGAAAGCCCCTTGCCGTCGGCGTGACACACGACAACGGATCGTGGTCTGGCACCTTCCGGTTGCCTCCCACTATGCAAGCTGGCGCCCACGAGTTGTCCGCCACCTTCGACGGCACCGAAGGGGTCGGGGCAGCCTCAGCAAGCGGCACTTTCTCAATCGCTGCCCAACCTACTGTCCTCACCGCAGCCGTGAAACCGACGATCGCCGCCCCGGGAGCATTACTCAATGTCAACGGGACAGTGACCCTTCCCACTCACCGTCGGGTCACCGACAGCCACGTAGCGATTCTGCTCGGTACTGACGGCCAGACGGCATTAACGGCCCCCACCGACTCCCAGGGCAATTATCAAGCCACGTTCCAGGTGCCGCTGGATGCCCCAAACGGCCCACTCATGGTCACGGTCAAATTGGTCGATTCCCGGTATGGAGTTTCGCAACAGGCGGTAACGGTGCAGGTGAAGTCAGCCAGCACCCCGGTCGCCACTCATGACAGTGAGGAATCCCCGGACAGCCGGATCCCTAAGACGTCGACTAGCCCTATTCCAACAGCGCGACGTAGCGTCGTGGACGCCTTCGGTGGGCGCAAACCGATTCTCATCCTCGCGGGAGTCATCGGGGTTCTGCTGCTCGGTGTCCTCCTCGGCTCCTTGACCCGCCGCCGCGGCGGCAACGTCCATTCCAGCGACGAGGGGGATGGCCCTGACTCGCACTAAAAGCGTCACCCACTGACCGTGCGATCAGGCGTCCGCGTCTGCAACAACCTGCAAGACCGAACGGCAGCGCTCACGCAGGGCCGAGACGATACCGTCCTCACAAGCATCCCCGACGAGGACGTCGTCAAGACAGACCGCAAGGGCACCTGCGGCTAGCCAGCGTCGCAGCGCATAGGAGCCAACGCCACCGCGCGGAATGAGGGCAGCCCCGGGAGCCATTCGGGTGAGGATATCGCCGTAGCTAGCCGAGCCCATGTCAGCCGGGGCAACTTGGACGGCGTCAGCACCAGCGCCCCAGGCAGCCCGTACCTCGTTAGGGGTCAGAGCGTCGGGGGCGGCGGGGATACCAGCCTGACGCAGAGCATCAAGAACCTCACGGTTTGCGGCCACCGGGAGGGCAAAAGAGACCTTATCGTCAACAAGCCCCTGAACGTCCTCGACGGTCATCACGCCATGGACACCAATGACGGCGCGGCGACGGTAAATCCTCAGCACAGCGCGACGACGCTCAGCATCAGCGACCGGGAGGGCAAAAACGCGCACCTTCTCCTGAATCATCGCTTCAACAGGAGCCATAAGGTCAGCTGCGGGAACGTCAGGAAGTACCGCGATGATCTTTCCCGCCACCACTTCGTCGGGAAAAGTCAGTCGATCATCAGTGCGGCCCGAATCGTCAACCTCTGCGCTCATAAGTCACATCATGCCCTATGAGGGGCATCTAGCCGACACAAAGAGCGACCAGCACTCGGCCGCCCACATTTTTCGTGTCTGGGATGGAATAACACACGTTCGGCCCGTGTTGCCCTATATGTACGCCGGTGGTCGGCGCTTGGCCACCCCGAACGAAGGAGATGTTGCATGGCTAACACCGTAAACGTTCCGAATCCTGCCGGACAGACCACTACTAAGCTCGAAAACGCTGAATCCGGTTTCAAGGCCTCCGAAACCCTTGCCGCGAACCTTCAAAAGGTTCTCGTTAACTTCATCGCCTTGGAGTTGGTCGGCAAACATGCCCACTGGAATATCGTCGGCCCCAACTTCCGTGACCTCCACCTCAACCTCGACGAGGTCGTCGAAATTGCCCGTGAGGGCGCTGACGAGATCGCTGAGCGTATGCGCGCCCTTCACGCCTCCCCAGACGGTCGTCCCGCAGTCGTAGCTGCGAGCACCACCCTGCCGGAATCCCCTCAGGGCGAGGTACTGACCCACGACGCCATCAAGGTCGTCACCGCTTCAATCGAGTCCGTGACCGGCACTATGCGTGAGGTCCACGATCAGGTTGACGAAGAGGACCCCACCTCCGCTGACATCCTGCACGGCCTCATCCAGCAGCTTGAACAGCAGGCATGGTTCATCAGCGCTGAAACTCGCACTCCAACTGCTCACTGATTCACCAGTTCAGACGCAACCCATCGTTCACCATGCTGTGGGTCCCGAGATTATCTCGGGACCCACAGTGCGTATTCACGACCGCCACACTCGTCGGAGGCCGCCACTACATTGGGCACAGCCCCTTCTGAATCGTCCGCCCCAAGGAGACACCGTGCGACTGGCCGAAGCCCTTGACGACATGGTTGTCGGTCGTGCCCCCGTCACTACCGACCGCGGGGAGCGTCAACCGGGCTGGGACTCTCCCGGTGCCCGCCCCCTCGACGCCGACATGGCGCTAGACCACATCGAGCGCGCCGTCGCCGCCGACGGCATCTCGATGTACGAGCACCAAGAAGAGGCGATACTGGAAATCCTGTCGGGGAATCACGTCATTGTCACTACCCCGACCGGATCCGGGAAATCCCTCATCGCTACCGCCGCCCACTTCGCGTGCGTCGCAGCCGGCGGGCGCTCCTACTACACCGCCCCTATCAAGGCTCTCGTCAGCGAGAAATTCTTCAGCCTGTGCGAGATCTTCGGAGCCGCCAACGTCGGCATGGTCACCGGGGATGCCTCGGTCAACGCCGACGCCCCCATCATCTGCTGCACCGCCGAGATCCTCGCTAACATCGCTCTGCGCGAGGGCCATCACGCCAGCATCGACCAGGTCGTCATGGATGAGTTCCACTTCGTCGGCGACCCCGACCGCGGCTGGGCCTGGCAAGTGCCACTGTCCGAGCTTCCCCAGGCCCAACAGATCATCATGAGCGCCACTCTCGGTGACGTCTCCGACCTCTCCGTCGGCCTGACGACCGCCACCGGGCGCCCCACCAGCGTCATCACCGGGGTCGTCCGCCCCGTCCCGCTGGAGTACTTGTGGTCTATGAAACCCGACCACGAAGCCATCGAGGAACTCGTGGCCGATCAGAAAGCCCCGGTTTACATCGTCCACCCCTCCCAGAAACAGGCCGTAGAACGTGCCCAATCCATGACGTCAATGAAGTTGGTGAGCACCGAAGAGCGACACGCCATCGCCGCTGAGATCGCCGGTTTCCGCTTCGCGAAGGGGTTCGGATCGACGGTGCGCAAGTTCATCACCGCCGGGATCGGCATCCACCATGCCGGAATGCTGCCGAAATACCGCCGCCTCATCGAAACTCTCGCCCAGCAGGGCAAACTCAAGGTCATCTGCGGCACCGACACCCTCGGCGTCGGGATCAACGTGCCAATTCGAACCGTCATGTTCACATCCCTGACGAAATTTGACGGCCGACGCACCCGCGTCCTCAAGTCCCGCGAGTTTCACCAGATCGCCGGGAGAGCTGGACGTGCCGGATTCGACACCGTCGGCTACGTCGTCGCGCAGGCACCCGAGCACGTCATCGCCAACCACAAAGCCCTTGCCAAGGCCGGTGACGACCCCAAGAAACGTCGCAAAGTGCAGCGTCACAAGCCACCGGAAGGATTCGTCAACTACTCCGAGGAAACCTTCACTAAGCTCATCGAATCCACCCCGGAGACCCTCCATGCTCGCATGAGAATCACCGAGGCGATGCTGCTCAACCTGTTGCAGCGTGACGAGGACACCGCCCGGGCCGTCCAGCACCTTGTCGAGGCCGCCACCCCGGCCGTCGCTGAACGACGCCGTCTCTACCGCCGAGCAGTCCAGATTGGGCTGTCTTTGTTGCGCTCCGAGGTTGTCCATCGCCTCGAGGTACCCACACCTGGGGGCCGCCGATTTGCCATGAACGAGGCGCTGCAGGACGACTTTGCTCTCAACCAACCACTTTCGGCCTTCGCCAGCGAGGCCGTTGCGACCCTCGACCCGGATTCCCCCAGCCACGCCCTTGACGTCGTCAGTGTTATCGAGGCCACCCTCGATAATCCGATGACCGTCCTCATCGCCCAACAGCACGCCGCCCGCGGTGAGGCCATCGCGCACATGAAAGAGGACGGCTACGACTACGAGGACCGGATGGCCGCCGTCGAGGAGATCGAGTGGCCCCGCCCCCTTGAAGACACTCTGAACGCCCTGTTCGATATTTTCGCCCCGAGCCACCCGTGGGTCCCCGCCGACGCCCTGCAACCCAAGTCGGTGGTACGCGACATGTACGAACGCGCCATGACCTTTGGCGAGTTCTGTGCCCACTACAAGGTGCAACGCAGTGAGGGGCTCGTGCTGCGCTATCTCACCGACGCCTACCGGGCGCTGCGCCAGACAGTGCCCGAGTCCGAGCGCACCGACGAACTGAGTGACGTCATTTCGTGGCTCGGCGAGGTTGTCCGCTCCACCGATTCCTCCCTCATCGACGAATGGGAGGACCTCACCCATCCCCTCGACGAGGAACCCGAGGAGGTCCGCCCGGCGCGGACGTTCACGTCCAACCAACGAGCCTTCACCGTCATGGTGCGCAATGCGATGTTCCGCAAGGTGATCCTGGCTGCCGACGACGACTTCGAAGCTTTGGGAGCCCTCGAACCCGAACGGTCGGCCATGACGACCACCGCTTGGGAGGACACTCTGGGCACCTACTGGGACGAGCACGACGAGATCAACGATGGGCCTGACGCCCGCGCTCCCGGTCTGTTCATGATCGAAAACGAATCGAGACGACGCGACAGCCGGATATGGCTAGTTCGTCAGATCATCGACGACCCAGCCGGTAACCACGACTGGTCAATCACCGCGACCGTTGACCTTGACGAGTGCGACGAGGCCGACGACCTAGTGCTGCGTACCAGAGCGTTCGCCCGGCTGGACTGACGTTCGTCACCAAGTCACCGTAGGTTCCCCGCCCGGTCCGCCCATTCCACTGCCCGTCCACCTCGCAAGGTGGCAGGCATGTCGATCACTCGCTGATTACTGCTCCCCCGCCACGGCAGGGTGAGGGTGCGGTGGACCAGCTGGAAGGGACCGTCAACCAAGACGTCAATCTGGCCCAGCATGTCGGCCAATTCAGCATCACGACGTGCCTGTCTCATCAACGCCTCGACGGTGTACCCGGACCATGACCACACGTCCCACCCCATCTCATGAGCGGCGCGGGCCAACCTTGCACATGCACGAGGTTGACGGCTCGCCTCTCCCCCCGACAAAGTCAGCCCACTGGCCAACACCGACGAGTTCATAGCGGCGATGACCTCCTCAACGTCGACCTCCTGACCACCGCAGGGATCCCACGTCGCCGGGTTATGGCACCCAGGACACTGCAGCGGACACCCTTGGGTAAAGACCGTGAAACGGATGCCGGGGCCGTCAACGATCGACTCCGGCTCGATCCCAGCGATCCTCACCCGTGCTTAACGCGGTCTCTGACTTCGGCGCGCTTGGCGTCGTTGAAACGATCCAAAGTGCCCACCAGATATCCAGTGATGCGACGGATCCGGTCGAAGGGGCCCGATTCTTCAGCCCGACCGCATCCGGGACACTCGTCATCGATAATTCCGGTGTAGCCGCACTGTGGATCCCGGTCGACGGGATGGTTGATAGAGCCGTATCCGATGCCACTGGCTGCCATGTGTCGCACGATCGCCACGAAGGCGTCGACATTGCGGGCTGGATCCCCCGACAGCTCCACGTAGGAAATATGGCCACCATTGGTGAAGGCGTGGTAGGGAGCCTCGATGGCGATCTTGTCTGCGGCACCGATGTGGTACCAGACCGGCACGTGGAAGCTGTTCGTGTAGTACTCGCGGTCGGTCACTCCCGGGATCGACCCGTAGCGCTGCCGATCCATTCGGACGAACCGCCCCGACAGTCCCTCAGCCGGGGTGGCCAGGGCCGAGAAGTTCAGGCCGGTGCGCTCGGCAGCCTCGTCCATACGTTCCTGCAGGTGACCAACGATCCGCAGGCCAAGCTGTTGCGCTTCTTCCGACTCACCGTGGTGGACTCCGATCAACGCCGTAAGCGTCTCGGCAAGCCCGATGAACCCCACCGAGAGAGTCCCGTGTTTCAGCACCTCGGCGACGGAATCATCGGCACGCAGCTCCTCGGAGTCGATCCATACCCCTTGGCCCATAAGGAAGGGAAAATTGCGCACCAGCTTATGAGATTGGATCTTGAGACGGTCGAGGAGCTGGTCAATGACCAGATCAATCATCCGGTCGTAAGAAGCGAAGAAAGCATCGACGTCGTGATGGGCTTCGATGGCCAATCTGGGCAGGTTGATTGACGTGAACGACAGGTTTCCACGCCCCCAGGTCTGGGCCCGGGACGGGTCATGCACGTTCGACATCACCCGAGTGCGGCAACCCATGTACGCGATTTCCGTCTCGGGGTGGCCAGGCCGGTAGAACTCGGCGTTGAAGGGGGCATCCTGGAAGGAGAAGTTCGGGAACAGCCGCTTGGCGCTCACCCGGCACGCCAGCCGGAACAGGTCGTAGTTGGGATCGCCCGGGTTGAGGTTGACCCCTTTCTGTACCCGGAAGATCTGGATCGGGAAGATCGCGGTCTCCCCGCCACCCAGCCCTGCCTCGGTGGCCTCCAACAGGCAGCGCATGGCCATCCGCGCCTCCGGGCGAGTGTCGGTACCGTAGTTGATCGACGAGAATGGCGTCTGCGCTCCGGCCCGCGAGTTCATGGTGTTGAGGTTAGCGATGAGGGCCTCCATCGCCTGGTAGGTCTGGCGTCGGGTCTCTTCGAGGGCCTGACGACGAATCCGCTCGGCAAGGCGATCGGTGTCGTCGACGAGTCCAGCGAACAGCCGCCTGACCTGCTCGTGCTCGGCAGCAAGACCAGTCTCGTCAGGTTCCAACGTCCATTCCGAGGCTGCTTCCCGCACCTCGTCGACCTTGTCCTCGTCGCCCCCAAGAACCTCGAAGATTCGTGCCAGACCGGTCTGGGCGGCGCGCTTAAAGGTCTTGGCGACGCCCGGTGCCATGTCACGATCAAAATTTGGCACGGCCTGACCACCGTGCTGGTCATTCTGGTTGGACTGGATGGCAATGCAAGCCAGGGCTGCGTATGACCCGATGGACTGCGGGGCACGCAGCACGCCGTGGCCGGTGGAGAACCCGTGCTCGAACAAGTCGGTGAGGTTAATCTGGCAGCAGGTAGTTGTCAGAGTAAGAAAATCGAGGTCGTGGATATGGATGTCACCGTCACGGTGGGCGGCGGCGTGGGCAGGGTCGAGTACCTCCAGCAAGTTGAACTGTTTGGCTGACTCGGTGCCATAGCGCAGCATCGACCCCATAGCGGAGTTGCCGTCAACGTTGGCGTTCTCCCGCTTGGCATCAGCTTCCTCTGCGGACGCGAAGGTGATCTCGCGCAGGGTGCGCATCAATGCTGACTGCTGGTCACGGGCGACGGTGCGGCGCTGTCGGTACAGGATGTATGCCTTGGCGACGTCGTCATGTCCCTGGTCCATGAGTGTCTTCTCGACGAGATCCTGGATGGTCTCAACGTCCGGGGTCTCCTCGCCCATCTCGCTCAGCCGAGACATGACCTCCAGGGCAACTTCAGATGCATGCAACTCGGAGGTACCAATCCCGCATGCCACGAAAGCCTTACGGACAGCCTCGACGATCTTCGTCGAGTCGAAGCGGATCACCCTGCCGTCACGTTTGCGAATGGACGTCGGTACTGCGCGTTGCTGACTAATGGTCTGGTCGTCTGGTTGAACGATCGTCGACATGCTCACTCCTCGAAGCAGCGCACAGGTGGAGCATGGATAGCCCCGGGTCGTCCCGCGCGCCCGTTGTCGTACCGGGTCGTTGACCCGGGTACTGGCAGGTATTCGGACTTCAGGGCCCTCCGTCGTTAGACGGGTTCCTACCGAGCGACGCTTCCCAGTCAGCTGGCCAGTGCGTGATGTCGCCGTCGTTCCCTGTTACCGCTGCGGGGCAGTTCCGGTTTCCCACCGGATTCCCTCTTGCCTCCCATCACCGCCACACGAAGGGTTATCCCCTACATCTGGTGCCTGACGATGGGAACCAGCACAAGATAAAGGGTATACGCATTGGTGGCACATCTGCACGCGACCCCCCGAGTTGCCACGAAACAGCGCAGAGTCTGGCCTTACAAACCGGTTTTCCATCCTTGTAGCGGCGACTGGCATGATGGACACACGCTCAGGGAAAGGACACTCCCATGAAAATCACCAGCACATCCATCACCGAGGGTCAGCCAATCGAACTGGCCTACGCCCACGCCGACGCGGGCGGCAAGAACATCAACCCCCAGCTCAGTTGGACACCCGGCCCAGAGGGCACCAAGTCGTACGCCATCACCATCTACGACCCTGACGCCCCCACCGGATCAGGTTTCTGGCACTGGATTCTCGCCGATATCCCGGCCGACGTCACCTCTCTTGGCGAGGGCGGCCCGCTGCCCGCTGGGGTACGGGAGTGGACCAACGATTACCAGGAGGAGGGCTACTCCGGCGCCTGTCCGCCTCCCGGCCCCGCTCACCGCTACATCCACACTGTCCATGCCATGCCGACTGAACACCTCGACATCCCCGACGAGGCGGCAAACGTCCAAGTGCGCTTCGCCATCCACACCACCGAGTTGGACTCGGCGTCAATCACCGGAACCTTCCAGCAGTCCTGAGCCATCCTGTACCGATGAGGCAGGTGTCGCGGGTGTCCGCGGCACCTGCTTGACTGACATCGTGAAGGTTCGGCAGGCACTTCTCATCGTCCTTGTCCTTTTCGGCCTGGTTTCGGTGCCCCTTTCTGCCAGCGCCGCACCGCCAAGCCCTACTCCGACGACCACCAGTACCGCGTACGTCAGTGAGACCCCGACCTCACGGCCATCGGTTGACGGGGGCCCGGGAGCGGGTATGGGCTGGGATTCGACCCCGGTGTCCTCCGACATGGCCGCGAGAATGGACTGTGCTTCGGTCATGTTTGTAGGCGTGCGAGGGTCGGGGGAGACCCCGCCGTACGGCGACACGATTACGTCAATCCGTGACGCCCTAGCGCAAAAGTGGCGAGGCAAGGGGACCGTTCGTCAGGTGTACCTGAACTACCCGGCCGCTGACCCCCACACCTTGCAGAACACCCCGATGAGCTCTCTGCTCTTCGACTCCACGATGCCATCAACCGAATATTTCGATTCAGCAGCTCTGGGAGCCAAAAAACTCATCGCCTTGCTTAATACCGAGAAAAAGCAGTGCCCTAAGGAATGGGTGGTTCTCGCTGGTTTTTCCCAGGGGTCACAAGCCATCACGCAGGCCCTTGCCCAGACCGACACCCCACAGCGTCTAGCAGGTGCCATCCTGGTCGGAAACCCCGACCATTACCCCGGCCAGAACGTCCAGGAGGTCAGTGGAGACGCCGACCAGTCAGCAATTGGTATGGCCGCCATCCTCTACTACCTACGTGAGCGCGCGAATGCCACCCCGGGCGCTAATCGTGACGCCCAGATGCGGGCCATCATCGAAGCCACGCTTAGTCTGAGCCAAAACTCCATCAACCAGAAAGCCCTCGATGCCGACATGTCGAAGGCCGGAGCTGCAATTCCAGCGGAGGCATACCCGGAAACGTATTCGGTGTGCATGAAGGGTGATCCGGTCTGCGATACCGCACCGGCCCTCACACGCATCCTCACCTTGCAGTCGACTTGGCAGGACGAACTCAATCAAGGCCGTCCGATTCACATGGGCTACACCCGCACAGTCATGGAAGGGGCGTTGGACCGCATTGCTCAGCGTATTAACGCCATCGGTGCCGCCGAGGCAAAGGGGACTCCCCTGCCTCACGGGTCGACGGTGGCGGTGACGACTCGCGACTGGGGACCGCTTCAGATCGGCGTGGCTGTGGGTGCAGGTGTTGCTGGGCTAGGGGCGGGCTGGCTCTTGGGACGTGCCGGTCGACGTCGTCAGCGTCGCCGCCGTTGGCACTAAACGGGTTAAATCTCGAAGAACCACTGCCCCGTGGCCACAACGCCAATGACATCGGCCAGCAGAAGAATACCGAAGGCTGCCAGAAGAGCTGAGATACCGCGGCGGACTGCCACCGCGTGACTTTCTCGAATACCCGTCACCATGCTGGCGACACGATCTGGTCCGCCAATGAGATACGCGATCACCAGGACAATCAGCAGACTATGGCTACAGGCGACCCAAATTAGCGATTCGACGACAGCCCAGCTCTGATGCGGAAGATGAGCAGCGTGTACCAGCATCGCCCAGAACGCTGGGTCGATGAGGGACGACAGTCCTACGAGAAGACCGCTGACAGCCAGAGCTCGAGGCGCCGTCGAGCGTGGCGCTGCAGAAGTATCCCCCCCGAAATCCTTCGTCGGCGCACCCGGACGCGATCGCCACGCCGCCCAGGCAACAAACACCACACCAAGGACGGTCACGAGGCACACCCACACCACGTGGGGGACGTGGAACCCATGGACGCCCAACCGAGTAAGCAGCGCTCCCAGACCAAGCACCCCGGCAATCCCAAAACCAGCGGAGGTCCCTACCGAGGTGACGAGGAGAGTCACGACCCCGCGCCGCCTGACCCCGAGCCCGAGTGCTGCCAACAGCACCAGGGACCCCAACGGATCGAATCCGGCGATACCGAGGGCGAAAGCCGCAGCGAGGAAAGACAGCACAGGGAAAGGCTACTCGGTAGCCATTTTTCGAATGGCATGAACTGCCCCCGCGTCGCGCAACAGAGAAGCTCCCTCAATTTCACTTCCATGCCATCTTCGTGCTACCATCTTTGGGTTGGGTTTGCCAGGTGAGCCCGATGCGCGAGTGGCGGAATGGCAGACGCGCTGGCTTCAGGTGCCAGTGTCCCTTGGGACGTGGAGGTTCAACTCCTCTCTCGCGCACAACGAATAAGAAGCCTCGGATCGAAGTCCGGTTCGAGGTTTTATTACGCTTGTATTTCATCACACGTGTAGTGCACTCGCTCCCGCATTCGTCAGCTGAGGGGGCTCTCGAGGCGTTTTAATCGGCTTTTTTGCCCACCATGGTGGCCGTTCGGCTTCCGTTAACAGACGAAAGTGCACCAACCTCGCTACGAAGTGGACCTGAGAGAACCCTTATTCCTACTTTATGTGGTGTCCGCCGGACAAAGCCGGCGCGAGCACCTCATCGGGTGCCGACTCATGGACAAGAGAGGACACACCATGATCAAGAACCGCCTCGTCGCCGCTGGAGCAGCAGCTGCCCTCGCAACTGGTACCGCCCTCATGGCTGTGCCGGCCCACGCTGCCACTCCGGCCCCTGCCCCCTCTGCTCCTGCCAAGCCGGGCATCAACGTCTCGAAGCTGCCGATCCACATCGATTTCGACTGCCTCAAGAAAAATGCCCAGGAGCGTCACCAGATCGAGCTCAAGATCGCCAAGATCCTCGTCAAGGACGGCACCGCCAAGTCCAAGGCTGTGGCCGTTGATTCCGCCAAGGAGATCATCGATACCGTTCTCAAGGACCCGAGCCTGCTGGCCAAACCGGGTGCCCTCGTGACCAAGATCGTCAAGATCATTACCGACAATGCTCTCAAGGCTTTCGGCGACACCACCGCCCTCGGCGATCTCAAGCAGCTCGCTCAGGACATCGTCAACAACCTTAAGGCCGCCAAGGCTTGCTTCGTCATTAACATCCCGGGGCAGCCCCCGAAGATCCAGCATGTCGGCCATCTCGGCGACCTCCAGTCCGCCGCTTGGCTTCCGGCCAGCCAGGTCCGCTGAGTATCGCTAACTCTCACGGTAACGCCATAAACCGAGCGACCATGTGACTCATGTTGCCCGACATGAATGGGGCTGCGGGTTTTCCCGCAGCCCTTTGTCACGTCCCCGCTTCACATGCGTAGGTGCAGCACTTATGTGCACATGACACTGACTGACATGCACGTCTAACCAAGTTCGTATGCGTACACGTCCCCAAGCCATCAGATGAGCCTCCATTCATCTAGTGTCAAGGCTACGGCCATTAAGGCACAAACATCACATGCAAAGGAGCGTGGGACATGACCTTCACCAAGAAGCTGAGCGCACTGGCCATTGCGGGCACTATGGCTATTACCGGAGCCTCTATAGCGACAGTTCCGGCTGTGGCTGCTGACAAAGCTCCAGCCCCGGCCACTGCCACCGTCCAGTCGAAACTCATCACCGGGTACACCACCAGCACTGATCAGTGGGGCACCAAGCTCTTCTTCCGCAAGAACATCGTCCCCAACGCTAAGGGTGCCGTCGTCATCGTCCACGGCGCAGCTGAACACTCCGGCCGCTATGACTACCTGGCTAAGCGTCTCAACGACGCCGGCTACTCAACCTACCGCTTCGATCACCGCGGGCATGGTCGTAGCGCGCGCCCATACGTCGACAACGCCATCCCACGTGGCCACATCGACGATTGGAGCAACCTCGTCAACGACGTGCACCAGTTCGTGCAAATCGCCCACCAGGAAAACGCCGGCAAAAAGGTGTTCCTCTTCGGGCACTCCATGGGTAGTTTCGCCGTCCAATCCTACGGCGCTAAGTACCCGGGAACCGTTGCCGGCATCGTGAGCAACGGTGGTGGCATTGCCGTCAACCCATGGGGCCGCGACACCGAAGGGCCGGAGAAGGTCACCGCACACGACCTCACCGACGCCGAGAAGAACGCCGCACCCACGATCAGCCAACTCCTGCCGATGGATAAGCTCACCAGCTTTAACGGCATCCTGCTGACCCAAGCGGTGCGCCATCCCAAGGCCATCCACCTGCCCTCGACCGCCGCCGAGGCCTTCATCCAGTTCAAGAACCCGCTGGCGAACGGCGTTTGCACCGACCCGGCCGTCATCGAGGACTACAAGAAGGATCCCCTCAACAACAAGTACATGAGCCTCGGCATGGTCAAGCAGATGGGCGTCGCACAGGTGTACAACACCTTTAACGCTCCATCCTTTAGCGAGCCGACCCTTATCATGCACGGCGCCAACGACGGCATCGTCCCCTCGTACTTCGACGTCAACTGGTACAACGCCATTGGCTCTAAGGACAAGAAGATCATCGAGTGGGAAGGCCTGATGCACGAGACCATCAACGAGCCCGTCAAAGATCAGGTCGACGATACGATCATCAACTGGATTAACGCTCACAACAAGTGAGCACTACTCAATGATGTCCTCATAGCGGCTGAGCCCAGGTATTCCCTGGGCTCAGCCGGTGCCGTTATACGATCACTAGGTAAGTGATAAATCACCATCACGTGGCATTACAGCGCGGCTTGAGCATCGTCACCACGACCCGCTCGTCATTGCTTCGGTGAGCCACACATACGAGGTAAGGTCTCCTCCATGTTGCCGAAACCTAACCTTCCTCTGCGGGTCACAGCCGTCGCACTCACGACCTGCCTAGCGCTCAGCGCCTGCTCCTCCCATAGCGATGTGAAGAACCCCAGCCAGTCCGGCAGTTCCTCCACTGCTGGCGTATCAAACGCCACCTTGGCGAAGATTCCAGCCGCTCAGGCCGGGGCAACGGACATCACCTTCAATGCCGCCCCCGAGAAGGTCAAGGCCATCTTCCCGCGCTTCGCAAAGGCGCGGAACCTCAGCACCGCAGTAGAGGTCGTCAAAGGGCGCATGCTGCGCGATTCCTGGCAGCAAAACGCTTCTGACGTCAACGTCACCTCCCAGATCATTGCCTCCAATGACGCCGCATTGGGCGTGCTGGTGACCAACCAGACCACTATCGCCGGTAAGAAGCAGACGATTCCGGCCACCATCTGGTACTCGACCGCAGCCCAGCAGTCATACTCCTCTCCCGCCCTCGTCAAGCCCGACAAATGGGCTGACCTGACGACAGCGCTGCAGGATGCTGGCAAGGATCAGTCCCTCGACGGCGGAAAAATTGCCGCGGCCGTCAAGGCGAAATCGGCCCCGTATGGCAGCGGCCCCGCCCTCGGTTTTAGCCACAACGGTGACCTCTTGGCCAGCTTTGCCTCGGGAGTCGTCACCGATAAGGCCGTCACCCTCGTCGTTCCCAGCGACAAAACGAAGGGAATGCTCAGCAACTTCGGCACCCAGGCTCAGAAAGCCTCAACAAATCCCGGCACGTTCACTGGAACTACCTCCCAGCCCGTAGATGAGTCCCTCAAAGCCACGGACACGAGTGGTCGCCCACCAACAGCCGTCGGCCCGGACTGTCGGGTACTGCACTGCGTCGCAGTCACCTATGACGATGGCCCCAGCGCCATGACCCCAGAACTTCTCAACACCATCAAGAAGTTCAAGTTGTCGATCACCTTCTTCGAGATGGGCAACAGCATCATGGCCTTCCCAAATACGGCCCAGAAGGTGGCTGCCGCCGGCATGGAGATCGGCAACCACACAGTCACCCACCCGAATCTTCCGGCGAAGACCCCGGATCGCATCCGTCGTGAACTGGAGCACAACTCGCAGCTCATTAAGCAGTTCACCGGGGCCACTCCGCTGTTGTTCCGCCCACCCTATGGCGCTCACAACGACACTGTTGACAAGGTCGCCAAGGACAATGGCATGGCAATCATTCAGTGGCAGATTGACAGCGAAGACTGGAAGAACCGCAACCCTGAGATGACGTATAAGAACGTCATGACCGCGCTGCCGTACACCGCACCTATCGTCCTTGAACACGACATCCAGAAGGCATCAATCGACGCCGCCCCGCAGATCTATAAGGATCTTGAAGCAAAGGGCAAGACCATCGTCAGCGTCAGTGAACTGTCCCTCAACACCGGGGGTTACCAGGCCGGTCACGCTTACTGCAATGGAACGGTCAAGCCACAAAGCGGCTATAACTGCAAAGGATGAGGATCCGACCGGGGGCGCGCACGGCTGTAGAAGGTCTCACTCTGCTGGCCTGTGCTGCGCTGGGGTTCTACCTGCTGCTCAGTGGCCGCGTTCACCTGTTCGTCGGCACCATCATCACGACCCTGCTGTGGGTTGCGTGTCCGGTCCTGACGGTCATGGGCTTGTGGACCCTGGCCCACGCGGTTCGTCACCCGAATACCACAGGGCATCATCGTGCTCGGATCGGACTACTTATCGTTGCCCCTGTCGCCCTGGGATTATTCGTCCCGCTAGAGCCACTAACCCTGCTCGGAGCGGCGAGTTACCGTCCCGCAGTGCGGGGCACCTCGTCATCTCCGGCTCACTCGAGCTCGTGGAATAACGGTTTACCGGCGGCTCCTACGTCGATATCCCCGGTAGCTATCGACCCCAAGACCGGAAAAACCGTCGGCGGATACGACAACGGCGGCGACAACATCGGGTCTGACCGCAACGGCCCTATGGGTCCACCACCGGCCCAATGGCCCGCTCTCAAAGGCAATCCGGCTGAACTCACCATCTACGACTACGTGCAACGGGCTGATGATCCCCGCGGTATCGCCACGCTTAAAGGCAGAAAATTGACGATGATCGGCTTCGTCAGTGCCGCCCCAGAAGACCCAGCTCATGCCTGGGTGCTGGCCCGACTCAAAATGTGGTGCTGCGTGGCCGACGCACTGCCGTTCATGACGACGATGGTGGGAGCCTCGTCTCGTCCCACCGGCGGTTCGTGGATCCGCGTCACCGGCACGTACCTGCCTAGTTCCCCCAACGGCGACACTCGCTTCAGGGTGGAACGCATCGACCAGATCCCGGTACCGGAGAACCCGTATATATGAGCGAGCTGCCTCCCCAGGTAAATGCCTGGCTCGTGATCTTCATCGGTATCTGGCTACAGGCCGTACCCTTCCTGCTCTTGGGAACGATCATCTCATCGACCCTAACAGCCTTCCTCAAACCGCAAGCTCTGGCCCGTTTCCTGCCACGTCAAACTGCCTTGGCCGTAGTGGTCGCGGGGCTTGCCGGCATCGCCCTTCCCGCCTGCGAGTGCGCCTCGGTGCCCACCACCAAGTCCTTGGTCAGGGCAGGCGTACCGACAGCCGCAGCCCTCACCTTTATGGTGGCTTCCCCGGCCATCAATCCGGTCGTCATAGCAGCCACCGCGGTTGCCTACACCGTCAATCCTCGGATGGCTGTAGCGCGGTTCATCGCCGGATTGTTGGCCGCCGTCCTCATTGGTTTGGGGTGGATCTGGCTAGGGCGTCCTCTCCGCGGGGTTGATGACGGCTCCCCGGGATCTGCCTGCGAGGAGGCCTGCGGACTACATGACCACCAACCGCGCACCATGTCCGCAATGGCCGAGACCTTCCGCAGCGAGCTAACTCACGATTTCATCCAATCCTGCGGCTTCCTCGTCATTGGTGCGGCGATCGCTGCCACCGTCAAGGTCTGTGTTCCGATCGCCTGGATGCAGGCTTTGACGATCAACGTTGTAGTGGAGGCAGCAGTATTGAGCCTGCTAGCCGTCATCGTCGCCCTGTGCTCAGAAGCCGACGCCTTCATGGCTGTTTCTCTGACGAGTTTCTCCCCCACCGCCCAGCTGGCCTTCCTGGCGATCGGACCGATCGTTGACGTCAAGCTGATGGCTATGGAGGGCGGGGCCTTTGGTGCTGGGTTCCTTAAACGGTTCGTCCCGCTGGCAACGTGCTGCTGCTTCGTCTCAGCAATCCTCATTGGTGCTCTCATCTTTTCCTCATAGCCAACCTGCACTGATGACCACAACTGGCACGAACCAGTGACAGAGTGTGCCCCAATATCGCCAGTCATCTGAGAATTCGAAGAACTCTCCCAGAATATCGGCGACGCTCGGCGTTGTGATTCTTCCCTACTTGAGCAGAGCCTTAATCTATAAATCGTGAGTGCCTCCCCGCGTCGCTCGATTCGAGCCCTGGCCATCGCCTTGGTTGCCCTGCTCTCACTTGGAGCCTGCTCTCACGACGACGGGGACCCCAACGCCTCGCCCTCAGACATCCGGTCAACCATGAAATCCACCTCCGTGGCCAGCGACCATGTCTCAGGGGCGTCGATGACATCAACGTCCTTCCGCAAGCCGTCAGACATTTCCATCAAGGTCCCAACTATCACCACCGCCCGTAATCTCAGCCAGGCCATCGAGGTCGTCCGTGAGCGCACCCTACGCGGCGCTGCATGGGATTCGGCTACGAAGGTCACTATGACCGGCCATTTCATCTCCTCGACAACTGACCTACTTGGGGTCGAGTTGCAGGCTGAAGTGACGAAGGGCAAAACAAGCTCTCAGTCCACAACGACGTTGTGGTACGACGCCACAATGAAACAAACCCTGTCAGCGAGCGCCCTCATCTCGTGGCCCGGTTGGCCAAAGTTCAGCCAGGAAGTTGTTAAATCTGCCCATGCCGATGGCCTCAACGGCAAGAAGGCTGAGGCGGCCCTCCAGCAACCGCAAGCCCCCTATGGCACCGGACCTGCACTGTCATTTGACTCCAAGGGGGACCTGCTTGTGAAGTTCCCGGCGGGAGCTATCGATAGCGTTCAACGTACTGTTCTCATCGATTCCAAGGCCGTCTCTCCGACGCTCAGTGGGCTCGGCCAGAAGGCCCTCGGCGCCTCACTACACCCGACGTCGTTCACCGGTACCCCGTCAACGGATGCGACATGGTTTACCAAACTCAAGACGAGCCCGAAACCAGCAGATTCTCCGAACACCAGGCCCCTCCCGGGCGACCCGGCCACCAAAACGAGCAGCACACCGACCCACCCCTCAACGGCAATTGGTGTCGACTGCATCGTCGAAAACTGTGTGGCCCTGACCTATGACGACGGACCCGCTGATACTACTGCGAAGGTCATTGATGGTTTCACTCACGCGAAAGCCGCCGCCACCTTCTTCCTGCTCGGGACCAACGTTGACAACCACCCAGACACCTCCACCTTGCTGGCCGGCTCCGGTTTCGAGGTTGGCAGTCACTCGGCCAGCAACCGAACTCTGACGACACTCGGGCCTCGGGGCCGCACAGCTGAGATCACCGATGCCGTCAATGCCCTAAGTAAGCTCACTGGACGACCGACGATGCTCTTCCGTCTGCCGTATGGTGCGCACAACGAGCAGATCGATGCCGCGATGGCCAAACAGAATCTGGCCATGGTCAACTGGACCGCCGATTCCAATGACTGGCAGAACCGTAACGCCGGCAAGATCACCAAGACGGTGACCGAGTACGCCACGACCTACACCCAGCCGATCATCGTGCTGCACGACACCTATTCGTCAACAGCCGACGCGACCAGCGGGATAATCGAAGCGCTCCGTCACAAGGGCATGACACTCGTCACCGTCTCTGAGTTGACCGTCAATACTGGTGGCCTCGAAACCGGCAAAGTTTACTGCCGTGGTACTGCCGTCAACCAGAATGGCTTCGGCTGTCACAACTGACACGATCTATCGGTCACAGATCGTCAGCCCTGCCTTAGCTCCGGCGCATCACCTTACGCAACATAGGATTCAGCAAGTCCAAGACCTCGACAATGCGCAATATCTTCGCCAGGACGAGGAATAGGGCAACGAACAGCACCCCGCCGATCAAGGTACCGCCAGCGTGACCGACCCACGCGCCATGACCCGCAGCGTCGATCCCATGAGCGACGAGGTATGTCGGAACCGCAGCAACGATCGAGGCCACAGCGAGCTTGGTCCACAGTCGGTTAACCTCTCCCATGCCAATACCGCCGAGCTGGCGAGAAGCCACCACCAGCCACGCCACCGCTCCAACAAGGTTGGCAATGGTCTGAGCAGCCGCCACGACGACAAGGGCATGCTGAGGCGGAAAGACGAACATCGTCACCAAGATGATGAGCTGGACGCCCGTAGTAACCGCCTGCATGATGAGGTTGAGCTTGCCGTCCTCGCGGGCGAAGCAGTAGCGCTGCTGCAGGGTAGCGATACCGAAGGGCAGCAGGCCCACCCCCATGACCGCCACGGCTCGTGCCAACGACCCGACCTGACCAGGTTCCAGCGAGAACACTGTCTGCACGCCGGGGCGGGCCAGCACGACCATCGCCAGCGAACATGGGATGATCGCTAGGGCTGGCATTTCCAATCCCTGACGCAGCAGCTTTTTCATGGCGGAATTGCTGCCGTCGGCATTAGCCCGGCTCATTCGTGGGAAGAGTGCAGTAAGAATTGACGTCGTGATGAAGCTCTGCGGCAGCATAAAGATCAGGAAGGCGTTGTCGTAGGCACTAATCGACGACGACACCTCCGGGTGCACCAGGCGTACGTGGGACAGCATCTTCTTCATGATGATGCCGGCGAACTGAGCGATGACCAGTGCGGTGAAGGTCCACACCGTGATACGCGCGGCAGCTCCCAGACCGTAGCCGCGGATTCCCCAGCGAGGACGCCACCGGAACCCGCCGCGATGCAACGGGATGATGAGGAACAAGCCCTGGATGATGATGCCCAAGGTCGTCGTTCCGGCCAATACCCACACCATCTCAGGGGTCCAGGTAGCGGGGTCAGGATGGGCTCCGAATTGCACCAGGAACCACACCAGTCCGGCAATCTGAATGACGTTCGCCAGCACCGGACTCCACATGAAAGCAGCAAATTGGTTGCGTGCGTTAAGTACCTGGCCGAGGATCGCGTAGAGACCGTAGAAGAAGATCTGCGGCATGCATATAAACCCGAAGAAAATGGTGAGGTGACGAGTCGCCCCACTCGATGAGAAATAGAGATCCAAGAGCCATGGCGAGGCCAACGTCGCCACAGTGGTAACGACGAGCACTGACGCGAACGACACCGTCAGCAATCGATCGACGAACTCTTGACCACCGTCTGGCTGCTTCATGGCCCTGGTGATCTGCGGAATAAGGATGGCATTGAGTACTCCCGCACTGAGCAGGATGAACACAACATTTGGCAGGGTGTTAGCGGCCTGGAAAGCGTCGAGGGTTAATGAAGTACCAGCCGCAATGACGGTGAGCAAGTATGTGCGGACGAATCCCAGAATCCTCGACACCATCGTGCCGGCAGCCATGACGATGCTGGCGCGACGCAACGACCCCTCAGCAGGAGCCTCGGGGGCAGCCGACGTTGCTGGGGAGGTGATGACCCCGGAGATAACCCGGGTGCGATCGAAGTCCTCGTCGGCGCCAAACCGCCTCAGGCTACGGCGAGAAACATCGGCACCGAAAGTGACGGCGTCAATGTCGAGGCTGTCATAAACGTCTACTGGCGGGGCAGCCTCCGGAAGACGGAGAAGGTCATAAACGTCGTCATCATGGGATTCAGGCATGGTCGCCTTAACGGCCGGTCCCGGCGTAGACGACGGCCTCGCCTTCAGCATCGAGCCCGAAGGCGGTATGAGCAACGCGAACGGCCTCGTCAACCTGATCGGCATCCACAACCACCGAGATGCGAATCTCGGAAGTCGAGATCATCTGCAAGTTAATGCCGCAGTCGGCCAAAGCACGGAAGAACGTCGAGGTGACCCCGGGGTGAGTCCTCATGCCCACGCCGACCACCGATACCTTGCCAATCTGGTCGTTGTACAGGATCTGCTCGTAGCCCAACTCGTCCTTGACGGCGGTCAGGGCGCGGACTGCCGTGGGTCCGTCATTCATCGGCAAGGTAAAGGAGAGGTCCGTACGCCCATTCATAACCCGCGAGGCATTCTGCACAATCATGTCGATATTGATGTCAGCGTGAGCGATGATCTCGAAGATCTGGGCAGCTCGACCCACCGCGTCAGGAAGACCGGCGATGGTGATCTTGGCCTCCGAGCGGTCATGGGCCACCCCGGAGATGATGGCCTCTTCCATGTCAGATCCCTTCGTGATGTCGGTAGGGTCCTTGACCCAGGTGCCGGGTTTGTCAGAGAACGAGGAACGTACGTGCACTGGCACGTCCTCACGGCGGGCGTATTCGACGCAACGCAGATGGAGGATTTTGGCACCGCAAGCGGCCATTTCGAGCATCTCCTCGTAGGAGATCTCAGGAATGCGTCGGGCACCCTTGACGATCCGTGGATCAGCAGTAAAGACACCGTCGACGTCAGAGTAGATCTCACAAAAATCAGCGCCCAGGGAGCTGGCCAGGGCGACCGCAGTGGTGTCAGACGCCCCCCGCCCTAGGGTGGTGACGTCCTTAGTTGTTTGGGAAACCCCCTGGAATCCCGCGACAATGACGAGGTCTCCGGCCTCCAAAGACTTCTCAATTCGCCCGGGGGTAATGTCAATAATGCGGGCATTGCCGTGGGCCGCGGTCGTAATAACTCCAGCCTGAGAACCGGTGTACGAGCGTGCCGGGATACCCACGTCAGACAGAGCCATCGCGAGCAGGGCAGCGGACTGCCGCTCACCCGTCGTCAGGAGCATGTCGAGTTCCCGGGGAGCGGGCTGTGGGGAAACCTCCAAGGCGAGGTCCATCAGGTCGTCAGTGGTGTCACCCATAGCCGAGATGACGACGACAATGTCATTGCCCGCCTGCTTTGTGGCGGCAATACGGCGCGCCACGCGCTTAATCGATGCGGCATCGGCCACTGAGGACCCGCCGAACTTCTGGACGACTCGCGTCATCAACCCTCCTGCCAGGTTCGGACACCAAAGTCTAACCGGCGACAGTACGGCGACCCCGCCGTACACGGGAGCGCCGCAGTCTATTGCGTGACGCCGTGACGCAAAGGCTGTCAGGCGCGATTGCCACGATAGTAGGAACAGGGAGTAAACCCAGGAAAGACTTGCCGCTGACCCAGGTAACTCGGGTATGTCTGAAGCCTCACGTATTCTTGGGTACATGCGCTCAGACAGGCACGGCAAGCTCTACCCCCTGGCCATGTTCGGAATCGTAAGTATCCTGACCGGACTGCTAATGGCTGGATTCGTTGTGCCCCTGGCGGCTTTAACCGGCGGAACGGCCAAGATGGTTGCCAGTAGCATGGAGGACCTACCTCCCGAATTGATGAGCACACCGCAGGCTCAAAAGTCCCACATTCTGATGGCCGATGGATCGGTACTAGCCACCTTCTACGACGAGAACCGCGAATACGTTCCGTTGTCAAAGATCTCCAAGCAGATGCAAACGGCCCAGGTCGCTATCGAGGACAACCGATTCTTCTCCCATGGTGCGATCGACCTCAAAGGCACCGCTCGCGCCCTAGCGACAAACATCGCCGGATCAGCCCGGCAGGGCGGATCAACTCTGACCCAGCAGTACGTCAAGCAGATCCGTATCGAGGCTGCCGTAGCTGCGGGCAATGAGGAGGGCGTGCAAGCCGCCCAGGAGCCGACGATCACCCGAAAGATACAAGAGTTGCGCTATGCGGTGGCTATGGAGAAGAAGCTCTCTAAGAAACAGATCCTGGAGCGCTACCTCAATATCGCCTATTTCGGTGACGGTGCCTACGGCGTCGAGTCTGCAGCTCATCACTACTTTGGGACCACAGCCGCCAACCTTGACCTCGCCCAGTCGGCGATGCTAGCTGGCCTGGTACAGAACCCGGTCGCCTACGACCCAGTAAACCACCCAGAGGCAGCCATGAACCGCCGCAATATCGTGCTGGCACGTATGGCCCAACTTAACCTCATCAGCGCTGACCAAGCTCGGAAGGCCGAGGCGACCGTCTTCGACAAGTCGAAGGTCTTTTATCCGAAAAACGGCTGCATCTCATCGAAGTACCCGTTCATCTGCGACTACGCGTATCGCAGCTTGTTGCAGATGCCGAGTCTGGGCAAGAACCCCGAGGAGCGGGCCAAGATGGTCAAGCGTGGTGGATTGACAATCCAGACGAGTATTGACCCAAAGGTTCAGGATGCCGCCCAGAACGCCGTCTCGAACGTCGTCGGGCCCAAGGACCCAGTTCTTGCCGGAACAGCCATCGTCCAGCCGGGCACCGGCTTGCTCATGGCGATGGCACAGTCTCGTCCCATCATGGGCGACAAGCCCGGGCAAACCTACTACAACTACATGGCACCGGCCTCAATGGGCGGAGCCACTGGTTTCCAGGCAGGGTCGACTTTCAAGGCCTTCACGACGGCTGCGGCCATTGCCAAGGGCATACCCATGAGCAAGCATTACACCGCATCCTCTCCCATGGACTTCACCGGCGAAAAGTTCACCAGCTGTAAGGGCACCTTTAAGTCGGGGCCGTTCCGGGTGCGCAACTCAACCGGACACTCGTGGAACATCGGCTTGCGTGAGGCGGCCGCGTGGTCGGTTAACACCTACTTTGTCCAGCTAGAGCAGGACGTCGGTATGTGCGGGGTCACCAAAATGGCTCAGGACAGTGGCGTGAAACTCTCTAGCGGTAAGGACATCGTCAAGACCTTCCAGAAGGTGCCATCGTTTACCCTCGGTACTGCTTATGTGTCCCCACTGTCCATGGCTTCGTCCTATGCGTCCTTCGCCTCACGTGGCATTCAGTGCGACCCCATTATTCTCACGTCGGTTAAGAATCGCGATGGTTCACCTCTTAAGGTCCCGACCGGCAATTGCAAGCGAGTCATGCCGCAGAAGGTTGCTGACGGCGTTAACTCGGTGCTTTCAGGTGTCATGGACGCCACGGGTATGCCCGCGAGGATTCCAGGTGGTTATCCGCAGGCCGGCAAGACAGGTACCACCGACGCCCATGAGGCTGCCTGGTTCGACGGGTATACCCCGCAGGCTGCCGGTGTAGCGATGATCGCTGCCGATGGTGGAAACTCCTACTTCCGTGGCGATAAGTCCCGCTCGATCAAGGGCATCCGGACCTCTACCGGGGTCTACCTCAACGGTTCTGGTGGTAGCGACGCCGGCAAGATCTACCGTGCGGCGATGGCCGGCGCCCTCCAAGGCAAGCCCAAGACAGAGTTCGTAGCTCCCACCGACGAGGTGCGCTACGGCAAGCTCATCAAGATTCCCAGCACTGACGGGATGACCTATCCCCAGGCCAAAGCTGCCATTCTTAAGGCGGGATTCCGCACCAAAGTGTGGCATGTATGGGACGACTCAGAGCCCGGTACCTACCTCGGCACGGATCCCGAGGGGTCAGCCCACGCCGGAGCCGCCGTCACCCTCAAAATATCGAAGGGCCCGAAGCCAGCCCCTAAACCGACCTACGCTCCTCCGCAGCCGCCACAAAACCAGCCAAACAACCCCGGCAATGAGCAGCCCGGTGGCCAGCAGAACAACCCACCCGGCGATAATACCGCGGGTAATAATGGCGGCACCGAGGGTAATAATGGCGGCGATTACGGGGGTAACACCGGAGGTGGTCAACAGAACCCGCCCGGAACGACGGGACCTCGCTGACATGAGAGCCGCCATGAAGACGGGCTTCACAGCGGTCGCTAGCGTTATTGGGGTCGGCGTTGCAGGTCTGGCCTACGGTGTAATCGAAGCGCATCGATTTGTGGTGCGTCACGTCGAGGTGCCGGTATTAAAGCCCGGCAGCTCACCGTTGCGCATACTGCATATGTCAGACTTACATCTGCTAGCCCGCCAGGAGACCAAGCGGCGGTTCATTCGTCAACTCGACGCTCTCAATCCTGACCTTGTCATCAACACCGGCGACAACTTTTGCTCGGCCGACTCGCTCCAGCCACTTCTCGACGACATGTCGGGGCTGCTACAGCGGCCTGGGACATTCGTCTTTGGGTCCAATGACTACCTGGTACCAAAGTTCAAGAACCCGTTCTCGTACCTCCTATGGGGACGCTCTCAGCAAGCCACCGAACCAGTGCCAGAGCTTCCCCATGAGGAACTTCGTCAGGCTTTCACCTCTGCGGGATGGCTCGACCTCAACGACAAGTCCGAAACGCTGGAGGTGGCCGGTCACCGGTTGACTTTGCGCGGTACTGACGACGCCCATCACGACCGCGACCATTACGAGGAGGTGGCTGGCCCACCTGACGGCGAGGCGGACCTCAATATCGGCGTCACCCATGCCCCGTATCTCAAGATTCTCGACGCCATGGTTAGCGATGGTATGGACATCGTTTTCGCGGGTCACACTCATGGCGGACAGGTATGCCTGCCCTTCACCGGAGCCATTATCACCAACTGTGATTTAGACACTGAACGCGCCAAAGGGCTGTCTCAGCACGGCCGCGGCGGACACACCGGGTGGCTGCACGTGTCGGCCGGATTGGGATGCTCCCCCTTCGCTCCGTACCGGACTTTCTGCCGGCCGGAGGCCACCCTGCTTACCCTCGTTCCCCGACCCTGACAGGGCCAGCTTGGCGCTTTCGACCAAGCTGGGTTAAAGTATGCGTCGGCCATTCCAATGGGAAAGATGACCGTGGTCGCGGGGTGTGGCGCAGTTTGGTAGCGCGCTTCGTTCGGGACGAAGAGGTCGCAGGTTCAAATCCTGTCACCCCGACCATCCATTCTTCAGTTGACAGATTTCGTCAGCTTTGGGGACTCACCCTGATCTTGTATCACCTCTCAAGGGGCCTATTCTGGCCGTGATCTCACACTGTGGGCCCTGCCGCGGCAACAGTGTGGTGGCCGGGGAGGCTCCACTGTGCCGAAATCGGAATATTTCAGCCTTTGGTCTTGTTCCACCACTGAAAGCGATTGAAGGAGGAACCACCGTGGCTGCACGCGCACTTATCGCCGTCACCGACTTCGGAGTCGAGGAGGCCGAGCTCGTCGAGCCCCTCAACGCCCTCAAGAAGGCCGGCATCGAGGTAACCGTCGCCTCCAACAGCGGCGAGTCCATTCAAACCGTCACCGGCGACAAGGATTGGGCGTCCAAGGTGAACGCTGATTCCAGGCTTGCCGACGCCAAGGCTTCCGATTACGACTTGCTCGTCATCCCCGGTGGCACCGTCAATGCGGATACCTTGCGTATTGACGAGGACGGACGCCGCCTGGTCAAGGAGTTCGCAACTGCTGGCAAGCCAGTCGGGGCTATCTGTCACGGACCGTGGGTACTGATTGACGCCGACGTTGCCAAAGGCAAGACGATGACCTCCTATATCTCCATTCGACCGGACCTTGAAAATGCCGGAGCTTCCTGGGTAGACAAGGAACTTTTCCGTTGCCCCGGCAACGGCTGGGTACTACTTACCTCGCGCAACCCCAACGATCTACCCGCCTTCGCTAAGGCTCTGGTCGACGAGATCTCCTGATTCACACAACTTCAGAAGAAAGGGACTCGCATCTGCAGGTGTGGGTCCCTTTGCGTATGTCCAAGGGCACGACGATCTGTGTTCCGAAACCCCTAAAGCCTGCGATGACGCGGTGGACTACCCCAGATATCTCCACATCGTGAGACTGACGTCCACCCAATCGAATAATTATACACATGTTTCAATATGGTCACGATCTTGTATCAGCCTTACGAAACGGCTGACGAATGACGCTTCGCGATGGCATGGTGTCCCGAAACCGTCGGTTGGATGCCGACGTGACGTGAGAAGGAGACACCATGCGTCACATGAGGCCACTCATTGCGCTGTCCCTCGCAGGTTTGATGACGCTGTCAGCCTGCGGCGAGGATGTCGCGGCCAAGGATGACTCGGCTGCCGGATCGTCAGCCGCCGGCGGCAGCAATAACAGCGCCCCGGCCAAAGACGGCGGATCAATCACCGTTCGCGGCTGTACCCCACAGAACCCGCTCATTCCGTCCAACACCAACGAGACCTGCGGCGGAAATGTCCTCGACGCCGTCACAGCCCGCCTTATCCATTACAACCCTGACACCGCCAAGCCGGAGATGGACATCGCCCAGTCCATCGAGACCAAGGACAACCAGAACTTCACCGTCAAGATCAAGCCGGGATACAAGTTCTCCGACGGCACCAAGGTCAAGGCTCAGAATTTCGTCGCCGGTTGGAACTGGGCCGCCTACGGCCCCAATGCCCAGCAGTCCGGCTACTTCTTCGAGCCGATCGAGGGGTACGCCGACGAACAGTGTGGTGACGAAGCTTGTAAAACCAAGCCCAAGGTCAAGACCATGAGCGGCCTCAAAGTCGTTGACGACCACACCTTCACCATCAAAACCACCGAAAAGGTCTCTAACCTCAAGGTACGTTTGGGCTACACCGCCTTCGCCCCACTGCCGGATGCCTTCCTCAAGGATCCGACCAACAAGAAGTGGGAGAAGATGCCAATCGGCGCCGGGCCATACAAGGTCACCGACAACACCGCCACCGCGATCACCGTCGCCAAGAATGAGAACTACGCCGGGGCGTACCAAGGCCACGTCGACAAGGTCACCTTCAAGATCTACAACGACGCCAGTCCGGCCTACAACGACACGGTCGCCAACAACCTCGACATCAACGACCTCGTCCCGACCGACCAGCTCACCAACGACCAGTGGAAGAGTGACCTGTCTGGCCGCTGGGCCATCCGTCAGTCGGGCATCAACCAGACACTGACCTACTCCGGCAAGGACAAGCAGCTGGCCAGCAACAAGGACCTAGTTAAGGCCCTTGGCATGGACATCGACCGCGAGACCATCACGAAGCAGATTTTCGCTGGCTCCCGAACCCCCGCTGATGGCTGGGTCTCCCCCGTCGTCGACGGGTACAAGAAAGACCAATGTGGCCAGATGTGCAAGTACGACAAGGACAAAGCCGTCGAGCTGTACAAGAAGTCCGGTGGGTACAAGGGCACCCTGACCATTGCGGTCAACGGTGATGGCGACCACAAGGCATGGTCTCAGGCGATCTGCAACGGCTGGAAGAACGACCTTGGCCTCAAGTGCCAGCTCAAGGTCACCCCGGACTTCAAGACCCTGCGCGACATGATCACCAAGCGCCAGCTCCAGGGCTTCTTCCGCACCGGATGGCAGATGGATTACCCCTCCATCGAGAACTTCTTGACCCCGATGTACGCCACCGGCGCCTCAAGCAACGACAACGACTACTCGAACAAGGCCTTCGACGCCAAGCTCGCAGACGCCGCTGCCGCTACCAACACTGGGGAAGCCAACAAGCTGTACCAGGAGGCCGAGAAGATGCTGGTGGAGGACCCACCCAACATCCCGCTGTGGACGACCTCGACCCCATTCGCGTGGTCAAACAAGGTCGCCAATGTCAAGCTCACTCCATTCGGCACGATTGATTTCCAGTCGGTCAGCGTGAAGTGATTCATCCGTGATGACGCACCCGTCGGTCTGCCGAATTAGTCTCGACGGACCGACGGTGTCGTGAGGAACACCATGTCCAGATACATCGTCAGACGCATCCTCCAGATGATTCCGGTGCTCATCGGGACGACGTTCATCATTTTCTGTTTGGTCTTTGCCTTGCCCGGTGACCCTACGGCCGGACGATGCGGTGAACGCCCTTGCCCGCCCTCCTACGTCGCGGCATTCCGGGCCGAATACAACCTCGACAAACCACTACTCGTCCAGTACGGCCTGTACTTGGAGAAACTGTTGCACGGAAACCTCGGCGTCGACTATTACGGCAACACCGTCGTCTCAGAGCTCGGTGCCCGCTACCCCGTGACGATCAAGCTGGCGATCATCGCCCTGCTCGTTGAGATCGTCATTGGCATCCTCGCCGGTGCGTGGGCGGGTGTGCGACGCGGCAAATTCATCGACTATTTCGTCCTGGTGTCCTCGCTCATCGTCATTTCAATCCCGATCTTCGTCATCGGTTCGCTGGCACAGCTTGTCTTCGGTCTGCGGCTGGGCTGGTTCCCAGTGACAGCCGGGGACGGCTCATGGGGAGCACTCGTCCTGCCAGGACTCGTGCTGGGAGCGTTGTCAGTGGCCTACGTGGCCCGCCTGACAAGGTCGAACCTGCTGGAAAACCAGCGAGCCGACTACGTGCGCACCGCCAAGGCTAAGGGCATGTCGCCGTCACGGATCGTGACTGTGCACACCCTGCGCAACTCCCTCATCCCCGTGATCACCTTCATCGGGTATGACTTCGGTGCCCTTATGGGTGGTGCCATCGTCACCGAGCGCATCTTCAACATCAACGGGATCGGCAATTACGTCTACCGGTCGATCAACCAACGCGACGGTGTCTCGGTGGTCGGTGCGGTGACCTGCCTCGTGTTGGTATATCTGCTCGCAAACCTCCTCGTCGACCTGCTGTACGGGGTACTCGACCCGAGGATTAGCCATGACTGAATCACGTACGAACCTTTCCCCGCTCGGCTCTAGCGGTCCTGAGGCCATGGCCGATCCCACGCCCGGCGAGAACGATGTACTGGGCAACTCCAAGCCGCGCTCGGTGTGGAATGACGCCTGGGATTCCCTTGAACGCAACCCCCTGTTCTGGATATCGGTGACTCTTATCGTCGTCTTTCTGGTCATGGCGGCCGTCCCGGCTATCTTCACCTCGAAGGACCCCACCGACTGCAACCTGTCAGCGGCCCGGCACATCCCTTCGGCGGTACACTGGTTTGGTACCGATATCCAGGGGTGTGACGTGTACTCCCGGACGGTGTACGGGGCCAGATCGTCGATCCTTGTCGGCGTTCTCGCCACCTTGGGAACGACCATTCTCGGTGCCTTCATCGGTCTGGTTGCGGGCTTCCGCGGCGGCTGGCTCGACACCCTGCTGAGCCGAACCGGCGACGTTTTCTACGCCATCCCGCTGCTGCTCGGCGGCATCATCACCTTGTACACCTTTCCCAACGAGCCTGGCACCCCGTATCTCGTCATGGTGCTCAAAGTGGTGGGGGCGATCATCATCCTCGGTTGGCCGTCCATCGCACGACTTATGAGGTCGTCGGTGCTTCAGGTACTACCACACGACTACGTACAGGCAGCTCGCGCGCTCGGGGCGTCGTCGTGGCGAATCATCCGCTCGCACATCCTGCCCAATGCCGTCGCCCCGGTAATCGTAGTGGCCACCATCAATCTGGGTGCTTACATCGCCATCGAGGCGACACTGAGCTATCTGGGCATCGGCCTGCAAGAACCAGCCATCTCGTGGGGTGTGTCGATTTCTGACGCCTCCGGGTTGGGATACGTCCGGTCGGCACCGTTCATGCTGCTGTTCCCGTCACTATTCCTGTCTCTGGCGGTGCTGGCGTTCATCTTCCTTGGCGAGGCGGCACAGGACGCCTTCGACCCCAAACAGCACTGAGGTTTCGACATGGCACGAAAGACACTCACGCGCGCTCGTCTTCACATGGAACCGGTTGACGGGCTGCTCCTTAAAGTCGACGACCTGCACGTGGAGTTCCGCACCCGTGACGGGGTAGCCAAGGCCATCAACGGGACGAGCTTCACCTTGTCTGAACGCGAAACCCTCGCCATTCTCGGTGAATCAGGGTCGGGTAAATCGGTGACTGCACAGGCAATTATGGGCATCCTCGAATCCCCTCCAGCCCAGATCACTGGCGGGCGGATTGAGTACTGCGGGGTAGACCTGCTGACGGTGCCGGAAAAGAAACGTCGTCAGATCCGTGGCGAGCACATCTCGATGATCTTCCAGGACGCGTTGTCGTCGCTGAACCCGGTATTCCCGGTCGGATGGCAGATCGCCGAAATGTTCCGTGTTCACCGCGGTATGAACCGCTCTGATTCGATGTCCGAGGCGATCCGCCTCATGGAGAGGGTTCATATTCCCGCCGCCAAGGAGCGTGCCAACAACTACCCACACCAGTTCTCTGGCGGTATGCGTCAGCGCATCATGATTGCGATAGCGATCGCACTCAACCCGTGGGTGCTCATCGCCGACGAGCCGACGACGGCCCTCGACGTCACTGTTCAAGCCCAGATCATGACCCTGCTCAAAGAGCTCCAGGAGGAGTCCGGCATGGGGTTGATCCTCATCACCCATGATCTTGGGGTGGTAGCCGACGTGGCCGACGACATCGCGGTCATGTACTGCGGTCGGTTCGTCGAGCACGCTGACGTCCGCCGTCTCTACGACAACCCCGCCCACCCGTATACCGTCGGTCTGCTGGATTCCATCCCGCGCCTGGACCAAAAGGGACACGAGCTATACGCCATCGGCGGTCTGCCGCCATCCCTAACGAACCTGCCATCAGGGTGCTCCTTCCACCCGCGCTGCCGCTGGGCTACCGAGGAATGCCGCGTCGGCGGCGCTCCCCAGTTCGTCGAAGTCGAGCCCGGACGCTGGGCCGCCTGCCACCACACCGAGGAGGTCCTCCGTCGTGACCGTTAAGACCACAGCCGACAAAGCTAAACCCATTTTGTCGGTACGTGACCTCACCAAGCATTACCCGCTCAAATCCGGCGTGGTGCGCCATACCGTCGGCTACGTCAAGGCTGTCGACGGGGTCAGTTTCAACCTCTATCCTGGCGAGACACTCGGTGTCGTCGGAGAGTCTGGGTGCGGCAAGTCCACGCTGGGGCGTCTGCTGGAAAACCTCGAGCCGCCGACGTCGGGCACGATCACCTTCGAGGGACGCGACGTGACGAATCTCACGGGATCGGCGATGCGCAAACTGCGTCGTGACATTCAGATCGTCTTTCAAGACCCGTATACCTCGTTGGATCCGCGTATGACGGTGGGGGACATCGTCGGTGAAGCGTTCCGAATCCATCCTGACGCTGTACCGCGTCGCAAGCGAACCGAGCGGGTCAAAGAGTTGCTCGACCTCGTCGGGCTTAACCCGGAGCACATCAACCGCTACCCGCACGAGTTCTCCGGCGGCCAGCGCCAGCGCATCGGAATCGCCCGCGGCATTGCCCTGAATCCCAAGGTGCTGGTGTGCGATGAGCCGGTGTCAGCGCTGGATGTTTCGGTGCAGGCTCAGGTCGTCAACCTGCTACAGAAATTGCAGCGGGAACTGGGGATGGCGTACATCTTCATCGCCCACGACCTGTCGGTGGTGCGCCACATCTCCGATCGTGTGGCCGTCATGTACCTCGGGAGGATCATGGAGATTGGTGACGAGGAGCAGATCTACGAACGTTCCACTCACCCGTATACCCAGGCCCTGCTCTCGGCGGTGCCGGTGTCCGATCCCTCGGCGCGAGGTATGCGTCACCAGATCCTGCTACATGGCGATGTGCCCTCCCCGGCAAATCCGCCCTCCGGGTGTCGCTTTCACACCAGGTGCTGGCGGGCGCAACCGTTGTGCTCGGAAAAGGAGACCACCCTGACGATGCACGCCGACGGTCACGGCGAACATGCTTGCCGGTGTCACTTTGCCGAGATCTTCGAGAAGGCCTCGGACGACATCAGCCCCGTCTCTCGCAAGGAGAGCTGACATCGGTACCAACGCCTCACTGAGAACACAAGCACCCGCCACAGTCCACGTGGCGGGTGCTGCATCCAGGGACTGGACGATGCCAGGGATCAGTCGGCATGTCGATCGACAACGGCACACTCTTCATTGTCAATCGAGTCCAGGTCTTCCTGCGTCGTCACCACGTCAATAAATCACCCCCTCAGCCCGTCGTATCCAACGAGAGACGCGTATGCCATCCCGATGTCTCATTTCTTGCCGTAACGCCGGTTGAACTTCTCAACTCGTCCGGCGGTGTCGACAATCTTGGCCTTGCCTGTATAGAACGGGTGGCTGGCCGAGGTGATGTCGACGTCGATGACGGGGTAAGTATTGCCGTCCTGCCACTTGATCTCGGTGGAACTGGTGACCGTTGACCTCGTCAGAAAAGCCGTGTCCGCCGAGATGTCTCTGAAGACCACCGGGTGGTAGTCGGGGTGGATGCCTTGCTTCATCAGTGTCCCTCCAGCTGTGCGTACGACGAGTTCGCATCTCGTCGTCGTCAGTATATGATAATGATTCTCATATGCAACCCATGGTAGGAGATACCCATGTCACGACGCTGTCAGGTCCGCGGCACCAAGCCAGAATTCGGCAACAACGTCTCGCACTCCCAACGTCACACCAAACGCCGCTGGAACCCTAATATCCAAAAGAAGCGCTACTGGGTGCCCTCGTTGGGTAGAAAAGTCACCCTGACTCTGACCCCCAAAGCAATCAAGGAGATCGATCGCCGCGGCGTAGATATTGTCGTCGCCGAGATGCTCACACGAGGAGAGAAAATCTAATGGCCAAAAAGACCACACAGCTGCGCCCAATCATCAAGCTACGGTCGACAGCTGGAACCGGTTACACCTACGTCACCCGTAAAAACCGACGCAATACCCCGGATCGTCTCGTCCTCAAAAAATTCGATCCCATCGTGCGTCGTCACGTTGAGTTCAAGGAGGCCCGCTAATGGCCAAAAAGTCCAAGATTGTCGCCCAGAAGAAACGTGAGAAGCTCGTAGCCCAATACGCCGAAAGGCGCGCCGAACTCAAGGCCATCATGAAGTGCCCAACTGCCTCATTGGACGAACGCATGGAGGCATCGCGTAAACTGTCTCGCCTGCCGCGCGATTCATCCCCCGTGCGGTTACGTAACCGTGACCAAGTCGACGGGCGTCCCCGCGGCTACGTTGGCAAGGCCGGTGTGTCCCGTGCCCGTTTCCGTGAGATGGCCCACCGCGGCGAACTCCCCGGAATCACGAAGTCAAGCTGGTGAAGCCATGGCAGTACCGAAGCGAAAGAAGTCCCGTTCGACCACGCGTCATAGGCGGGCCCAGTGGAAGACCACGCCAACACAGTTGGTTGAGATCCGCGTTGAGGGCAAGGTCCTGCGCGTCCCGCGAAATCTGGTCAAGGCCTACCACTCTGGGCTGATCGACGTCGAGGACTGAACCCTGGGAGCCTGGGCGGTCCAGCATGACTGCTCAGGCTCATTACCAAAACGCGTCGATCCCGTAGGGTTGTCGTCATGAGCAAGCCCGAAGTGACCCTGCCCGATTCCGCCCCCGACGACCTCGTCGTTGAGGACATCACCATCGGCGACGGCCCTGAAGCGTCCGCTGGCAACCTCGTCGAAGTGCACTACGTCGGCGTGGCCTTAAGCAATGGTCGTGAGTTCGATTCTTCCTGGAACCGCGGTGAGCCGCTGACCTTCCAACTAGGGGCTGGCCAGGTGATCCCCGGGTGGGATGAAGGTGTCCAAGGTATGAAGGTCGGTGGACGACGCAAACTCGTCATCCCCCACCACCTTGCTTACGGTCCGCAAGGAATCTCCGGTGTGATCGCTGGCGGTGAGACGCTGGTCTTCGTCTGCGACCTTGTCAACGTCATCTGACGTGACCCCCGCTCAAGCAGTCTTCGCGCCCGGGCCCTCATAGGGTCCGGGCGTCGCGCGGTAGCTGAGCCCGAAACCGCGCGGAAAAGCTGTGCCTCCGTTCGGGTCGGGCACCCGTACCGGAAGTCGCCCCACCGGGTTTCGTCCAGCCATCATCGCGACAGCCGCAACCATGCTCACCTTGCGGTTGGAGTAGACAGCTAGTGCGGCATGCGGGCGATGAGTCATCGCCACGTCGTACGGGGTCCCTGTCATAATCTCCACGACCGGATTCCCGGTCCGCGCCAGAGCCTTAACCATGGCGTCCTGGGCATCTCCACGTTTCAACCCGTGCGTGACCACGATGACGGCATCAACACCGACAGTCACCGCTTTCTCGACATCGGCTGTCGTCGGTTCCTGTCCGGTTGACGGAACAAGAATCGGGGTGAATCCGGCCAAGCGCAACGGCTCGACGAGGTACTCCGGATTACCCCGACGTGTTCCGGTGACGAGCACCCGTGACGGCTTGAGCGGCAGAGTGCCGTCATTGACCAGCATCGTCACCGACCTGGCAGCGATGTCGTCAGCAACCTTGCGGCCAGATCGTACCTCACGATCGGCCGCCGCGAGGTCAACCGGCCTGCCCGTAATGCAGCGACGCCGCTTCCAAGAGAGGATGCGCAGCACCGATTCGTCGAGACGCCGCTCGCTAACCCGACCGTCCGCGATAGCCCTCCGCATCGCTGTGACGACGGCATCAGCGTCATGGGGGTTCAGCAAAATGTCGGATCCGGCTTCGAAAGCCTGCACCGCAACACGCCCCCGGATCGGTTTCATAAAGGCGTTGAACTCGGCACTCGCATGCCCCTCATCGGCCGCCGTGGGGTCATTGCCCTCGGCGTCGGCAGCAGCCTTGAGCCTGGTATACGTGCCCTTCTCGTCCTCGGTCATGACCGCAAGCTGGGCGCCCTCCATGTCCAGGGCGTCGGTGGTGATGATGCCGCGATACCCCATCTGTTCGCGCAGCAGGCCAGTAAGCACTTTCTTCGACAGGGTGGCCGGCATCGTCGGGTCCAAGGTCTTAACGATGATGTGGGCTGTCATGATCATGTCCACTTCCGCGCTGATCGCCATGCGGAAGGGCACCAGGTGACGCTCCAGGGTAGTGCGACCGTACTCCACGACCGGAAGACCAAGATGGGAGTCGATCTGGGTATCACCATGACCTGGGAAATGCTTGGCGGTGGCCGCAACCCCTCTGGATTGAATGCCGCGAATCTGCTCGACGCCGAGTACCCCGACGCGCACCGGATCGTCCCCCATGGACCTCACCCCGATTACGGGATTGGCTGGGTTAGTGTTGACGTCAACGTCCGGGGCGAAGTCCACGTTAATGCCCAGGGCAGCCAGCTCGCGACCGAGCACCGCGCCTTGGGCACGCGCAGCGCGCGGGTCATTGACAGCACCCAGCGCCATATTCCCTGGAAATTCGGTGGCCGGGGAGGTAATCCGCGCGACGATACCGCCCTCCTGATCGACAGCGATGGCCAACGGCGCCGTCGACGACGTCCTCGCCGCCTCTTGCAGGCCGTTGGAAAGGTGGGCGACGGCGGCCGGATTCGTGGGCGTCGAGATGTTACCGGACCAGTTGAAGTACAGCACCCCGCCAAGGTGGTACTTCTGCACGGCCTGGGCCGGAGTGCGGACGTCATCGCCAAAGGCCAGCTGATTCTTCCTCGCCATTGAAGCGTCGTCAGCGCTGGCACCGAAGACATGGGTCCATAGCACTTGACCGATCTTCTGGTCCAAGGTCATGGAGGCGAGCTGAGACCGGGTGTCATCCGCTGCCGCTCGCGACAGCGGAAGGGCTGATGCCGCAAAGGCTCCAGCCGCGGCGGCCATGACAGTGCGTCGTTTCACGGTACTTCTCCTCATGTTGTGTTCTCGTCTGGAGTTGTGCCAACGGCTGAGGCTGACCAGTCTAAGCAGGTCGGTTCGCATGACATCTCCACCCGTAGTGATACGGTCAATGGTGTCTCCCTGACGAGACAACCTCCGGCGATCACACCGACGCGATTCTCCCATGGCAATTGTGTGTGCGACCTCGCCAGGATCGTCACGCCACAACGACACCAAGAATGTATTGGGGGAAGCAAACGATGTACGACAACAGCAGCACTACCGCAGCTATGACGATCAAACTCGACGCCGAGTTCCCCCCTGACCCGGTTTTCGAACCCGGTATCCGTCGAGCCCCATCGCGTGGATTCCACCTCACCCCCGATCAGACCAAGATCGCGCTGCGCAATGCTCTGCGTTATCTACCCCCGGAGTTGCACGAGAAGGCTGTTCCGGAGTTCCTCGAGGAATTGCGTACGTATGGCCGCATCTACGCTTACCGGTGGCGTCCAGCCGGGCATATCAAGGGACGCCCAATCGACGATTACGAGGGTCGTTGTACCGAGGGCAAGGCCTTCCAGGTGCAGATTGACAATAACCTCGACTTCGACGTCGCCCTCTATCCCTACGAACTCGTCACCTATGGCGAGACCGGTAGCGTCTGCCAGAATTAGCTGCAGTACCGGCTCATCAAGAAATACCTCTCCCAGCTCACCGAGGACACCACCTTGGTCGTCATGAGCGGTCACCCGCTGGGGCTTTTCCCGTCGCGCCCAGAATCCCCGCGTGTCATCATCACCAACTCCCTCATGGTCGGCCATTTCGACAACCAGAAGGACTGGGAGATCTGTGAGGAGATGGGGGTGGCGAACTATGGACAGATGACCGCCGGCGGCTGGATGTATATTGGCCCGCAGGGCATCGTCCATGGCACCTTCAACACCATTCTCAACGCCGGAAGAATCCGGCTGGGAATTCCCGCTGACGGGGATCTCTCCGGGGTGCTTTTTGTCTCGTCAGGTCTCGGTGGCATGTCCGGGGCCCAGCCCAAGGCCGCCGAGATCGCCCACGCCGTCGGGATCATTGCCGAGGTCGACATGTCGCGCATCCAGACCCGACTGGATCAGGGTTGGGTGGGTCACGTCTCTGACGACCTTGACGAAGTTTTCGCGCTAGCCAAAAAACACATTGACGAACACACCCCAATCTCCATCGCCTACCACGGCAACATCGTCGATCTGTTGAAGTACGCCGTCGACAACAACATCAACATCCCGCTGCTATCGGACCAGACCTCCTGTCATGCCGCTTATGACGGCGGTTACTGCCCGCAGGGGCTGACCTTCGAGCAGCGCACCGAACTGTTGGCCCGCGATCGTGACGAATACGCCCGCCGCGTCAACGAATCCTTGCGCACGCACTACGAGCTCATCCGCACCCTCACCGACCGCGGCACCTATTTCTTCGATTACGGCAACGCCTTCATGGCCACCGTCTTTGAGTCCGGGGTGACCGAGATCGCCAAGGACGGGGACGCCCGCAACGGGTTCATCTGGCCGTCCTACGTTGAGGACATCATGGGCCCGGAACTCTTCGACTACGGCTACGGGCCGTTCCGGTGGGTGTGCCTGTCCGGCAAGCGCGAGGACCTCATTGCCACCGACCATGCCGCGATGGATTGCATCGACCCGAATCGCCGCGGCCAGGATCGCGATAACTACATCTGGATCCGTGACGCCGAGGCTAACAACCTGGTCGTGGGCACCCAGGCGCGCATCCTCTACCAAGATGCTCAAGGCCGTATGGACATCGCCTTGCGATTCAACAAGATGGTCCGCGATGGCGAGATCGGACCGGTCATGCTGGGACGTGATCACCACGATGTCTCCGGGACTGACTCTCCCTTCCGTGAGACCGCCAACATCAAGGACGGCTCTAACGTCATGGCTGATATGGCTACCCAGTGCTTCGCCGGCAATGCCGCCCGCGGCATGAGTCTGGTGACCCTACATAACGGCGGCGGAACCGGCATTGGTAACGCCATCAACGGCGGGTTCGGGCTCGTCCTGGACGGCTCTGAGCGGGTCGACAACGTCATTCGCAGTTCTCTGCTGTGGGATGTCATGTGCGGGGTGGCGCGACGCGGCTGGGCCCGCAACGCTCACTCCATCGAGACGGCCACCGAGTTCAACCACGAGCACAACGACGCCCAAATCACCCTGCCCTACCTGGTAGATGACGCCCTTATTGACGGATTGGTGAAGTGATGACGACCTGGACTGCTGCCAGTCTGCTGGCTGAAATCGCCGCGATTGGACGCAACGAGGACGGCTCTTATTCGCGGTTTTGCCTACGTCCCGAGGAGGTGGCGCTGCGGGAATGGTTCGTCGCAAAGGCCACCGAGTTGGGGCTGGCGATCGTCACGGACGCGAACGCTAACATCTGGGCGTGGTGGGGAACTCCGGGTCCCGACGCCGTCCTGACGGGGTCCCACCTGGATTCTGTGCCCGGCGGTGGAGCCTACGACGGGCCTCTCGGCGTCGTCTCGTCATTGGTGGCTGTGGCGAAGATGCAAGAAGCCGGGATCATGCCGGCGAAACCTTTCGCAGTCGTCGCCATGGCTGACGAAGAGGGCGCCCGGTTCGGAATGCCCTGTTTGGGGTCGCGGCTGGCGTCGGGCAAGCTCAGCAAAGCTGAGGCCCACACGCTCGTCGCTCGAGATGGGCAGTCCTTGCCGGACGCGTGGCGAGAGGCCGGCTTGAACCCCGATCTCATGGGTCCCGACGACGTTCTGCTTGAGGCATCCTGCTTTGTTGAATTGCACGTTGAGCAAGGGCGAGGTCTGGCGGATGTGGGACACCCGGTCGCAATTGCCACCGCGGTACGACCACATGGACGTTGGCGTGCCGAGTTCACCGGCCAGGGAAACCACGCCGGAACGACCCTCATACCCGATCGTCATGACCCGGTCGTCCCGATGGCGCAGACCATACTGGCAGCCCGGGAGGCAGCAGAACGCGAGGGTTGCGTGACGACGGTCGGGCGGATCAACGTCGAGCCAGGTGGTACCAACGTCATTGCCTCGGCCGCGACGATGTGGCTGGACTGCCGAGCCGAGGAATCACAGACCGTCACCAAAGTCGTCGAGGACATCCAGCAGGCCTCAGAAACTGCCGCTGACAAGCAGGGGTGCCAGGTTGTCTGGACCCGCGAGTCGTGGACCGATCGCACCGCATTCGACCTGCGCGCGCGGATGCTACAGATCCTCGGCGAGGACATCCCCCAGCTATCCACCGGGGCTGGCCATGACGCCGCAACGTTAGCGACGACGATGCCTACCGGGATGCTCTTCGTCCGCAATCCCACCGGGGCTTCTCACTGCCCCGCAGAATCAGCGAGTGACGCCGACTGCGAAGCCGGGGCCGAAGCGCTGCAAACCGTGCTAGAGGAGCTCGTCAAATGAGCACATGGTTTTTCCCGAGCGCCCTGGTAGAGGGGCGGATTGCGCACAACGTGCGCGTCCAAAGCCAGAACGGCGTCATCACTGCGGTGACGATAGGGGCCGAACCTCATCGACACACCTTCGATGGGGTCGCTGTGCCGGGATTCGCCAATACTCACTCCCATATTTTCCACCGCGGGCTGCGCGGGGCCGGGGAGGGCGAAGATTTCTGGTCCTGGCGCACCGAAATGTATCGACTAGCCAACCGTCTCGACCCAGACTCCTACTACCGACTGGCGCGAGCTGCCTTTGCTGAGATGGTGGCGGCCGGATACACCAGCGTAGGTGAGTTCCACTACGTCCATCACCAGCCTGACGGGACGCCCTATCGCGATCATGCGATGGAATTAGCCCTTGTCAACGCCGCCATTGAAGCCGGGATTTGCATCACTGTCCTCGACACCTGCTACCTGCACGCCGGACCGGGAGCGTCCCTTGGCGTAGACCAGAAGAGGTTTGGTGACGGTAGCGTCGAGGGGTGGTTGGAGCGTTGGCGCGCGCTGCGTGATGCTCTGCCCGACTCCCCCTTGGTGACGGTGGGCGCAGCTCTACATTCGGTGCGGGCCGTCAGCCCCGACGAGATGGCCACAGCTGTAAGTGGACTACCGGAACGTGTACCCATTCACATCCACGTCTCCGAGCAGCCCCGCGAGAACACCGAATGCTTGGCTGCACATGGCCTGACGCCGACAGCAGTGCTGGACCGAGCTGGGGTGCTCTCCGACCGCACTACCATCATCCATGCCACCCATCTGACCGGCGGCGACATCGCCATGATCGCGGCTTCGGATACCGTCGTCTCACTGTGTCCAACCACCGAGGCCGATCTGGGTGACGGCATCGCGCGGGTCAAGGACCTGCAGGATGCCGGGGTGCGCATGGCAATTGGGACTGACGAGGACGTCATTACCGACCCCTTTACCGAATTGCGGATGCTGGAATCCACTGCTCGCTTGGTCACCGGGACGCGCGGTGTCATTGGTTGTGAGGCGCTGTGGAAAATCGGTACACGAAACGGGGTTGAGAGTCTCCGTCCGGCAGCTGAGCCGCTTCCACGCCAGACTTCCACACCCGGGCCTGGATCCGCTGGGCTGGCCGCCGGGGACCCCGCCGATATTGTCGTCGTCGAGCCGTCATCAGCACGCCTGGCCGGGGTGGACCCGACGCGCTGGCCCCTAGTGGCAACAGCCAATGACGTAGCGGCCACTATCGTCGCTGGGGAGTGGAACCGGCTTGATGCCGCAGTCGCCGAGGACCTGCGCCACGTATTAGACGAACTGAGAGGCCGTGACTCGTGAGCATCGTCATCAATAACATCGGTCTGCTTGTTACCAACGATCCATCTGTCGGTACTGACGAGCTCGGACAAATCCGCAATGCAGCCGTCGTGATCTGCGGGGATCGGATCGCTTGGGTAGGTCCGTCAGCACAGGCTCCGGCGGCCGATCACCAGTCCGATATGGCCGGAGCCTGCGTCATACCAGGTTTCGTCGACTCTCACAGCCACCCGGTTTTCGCCGGTGACCGGAGCGATGAGTTCGACGCGCGGATGAACGGGCAGAGGTACGAGGCTGGCGGGATTTTGCGCACTGTTCGGCGCACTCGGGAGGCTCCCATGGGGTTCCTCGACGCCGTCATGACCGGGATCCTCGACGAAATGGCACGCAGCGGGACGACGACCGTTGAGGCCAAGACGGGGTACGGGCTCGATGTCGAGACGGAGGTCAAGCTGGCGCGTGTGGCCAGTTCTCACACTGACGAGGTCACCTTCTTGGGCGCTCACGTCGTCGCACCTGAGTGCCAGCCTGATGAGTATGTCCGTCTGGTGTGTGGCGAGATGCTGCACGCCGTGCGCCCCTATGTGCGCTGGATTGATGTGTTCTGCGAGACCGGCGCCTTCGACCCCGACCAGACTCTCGAGATCCTGCGCGCTGGCACGGATGCCGGGCTGGGCTTGCGCCTCCATGCAGCCCAGCTAGGCCCCTCCGAGGTCATCCCACAAGCTTGCGAGTTGGGTCTGGCAGCCGTCGATCACTGCACCTTCTTGTCCGATGAAGACATTGACGCTCTCAAGGCCACCGGAACTGTGGCGACCCTGCTTCCGGCCGCAGAGTTCAGCACCAAACAGCCCTACCCTGACGCCCGTCGCCTCTTTGACGCAGGTGTGACGGTCGCGTTGGCTACCGACTGTAATCCCGGCACCGCATTCACCTCGTCGATACCATTCTGCCTTGCCATCGCGGTACGCGAGATGGGTATGACGCCAGAGCAGGCCCTCTGGTCAGCGACTGCAGGCGGTGCCGCGGCACTTCACCGCGATGACGTGGGCGTGGTGAAACCTGGCGCCCGCGCCGATCTGGTGAGCTTGGCCGCCCCGTCGTGGCTGCACCTCATGTATCGCCCAGGTGTCCCCCTCATCGACCGGGTTTGCAAAGCGGGCCGGTTCCTTAGGCTGGACCAACCAAGGCTACGACTCGACGGCTGACATCAGAATCGTCGCTTACCCTCGGCCCGGCGCCGTTCGGCAGCGGATCGGCCACGTTGGTTGCATCGGAGACGACGGGCCCTGACCATCACAGACACAATCGCCACGACGACGTGGCTCCAAGAAAGGATGACCATGAACCCAACCACCGTTGACGCCGGTGCCCCGCTCACTCCCCGCGACGTCGTCGCAGTCGCTCGGCTGGGAGCCCAAGTGACCGTGGGAGAGGACGCGATAGAGCGGGTCAAACGGGCCTCTGACCTCGTCGAGAGCCTGGCCGACGACCCCACCCCTCATTACGGCATCTCCACCGGCTTCGGTGCGCTGGCCTCGACCCGGGTGCCGCGTGACTACCGCGTGGCTCTGCAGCATTCACTCATCCGTTCTCACGCCGCGTCGACCGGACCGCGGGTCGAGAGCGAGGTCATCCGCGCCATGATGACCCTGCGCCTCAAGACGATGGCATCTGGCCACACCGGCGTACGTCCGAAGGTCGTCACTGCCTACGCCGATCTGCTTAACTCCGGGCTCGTCCCAGTCGTGGGGGAATATGGGTCTCTTGGCTGTTCGGGCGACCTCGCCCCGCTAGCCCACTGTGCCCTCGTCCTGACCGGCGAAGGGACCGTCCTCACCCCTGACGGTGACGAAGTCGATGCGGCTACCGGCCTGGCCCAGGCCGGGCTGAAGCCTGTGTCCCTGCGCGAGAAGGAGGGGCTGGCCCTCATTAACGGCACTGACGGCATGCTCAGCCAGCTCATCATGGCCCTAGCTGACCTCGACGTTCTCGTTCCGACGGCTGATCTGGCGACCGCAATGACCGTCCAGGCGCTGTGCGGCATTGATCGGGTCTTCGCCCCTGACCTTCAGGCCCTGCGGCCCCATCCAGGCCAGGCCACCTCGGCCGCCAACATTCTCGCTTTGCTAGAAGGTTCTGACCTCATCCAGGCCGGTCGTGAAGGTGCCGCCAAGCGAGTCCAAGACGCCTACTCCTTGCGCTGTGCCCCACAGGTCCACGGCGCCGTCCGCGACACGATGGCCCATGCCCTGCAGGTAGCGAAGGTCGAGTTGGCCTCGGCTGTCGACAACCCAGTCATCACCGACGACATGAGGGTAGAGTCCAATGGCAACTTCCACGGCGCCCCCGTGGCGTATGTGCTTGACTTCTTGGCGATTGCTGCAGCCGACCTCGCGTCGATGAGTGAGCGCCGCACCGACCGCATGCTCGACCCGGCCCGCAACCGTGACCTACATCCCTTCCTGGCCGACGATCCCGGCGTCGACTCCGGGCATATGATCGCTCAGTACACTCAGGCCGGCATCGTCTCGGACATGAAGCGACTGGCCGTACCGGCCTCAGTGGACTCCATTCCAACCTCAGCCATGCAGGAAGACCACGTCTCGATGGGATGGTCGGCTGCCCGCAAACTGCGCCGCGCCATCGACGGTATGGGAGCAGTCATTGGTATCGAGATCCTGACCGCCGCCAAAGCCATCCAAATGCGCGGTTTGGAGCCCTCGAAGCTGGTGGCCGACGTCATCGAACGAATGCGCCAGACCATTCCTGGCCCCGGGCCAGACCGCTTCCTCGCCCCCGAAATCGACGAAGCCCACCGCCTGGTGGCCTCCGGCGAGCTCCTCGAGGTCGCCCGTCAGAGCGTGGAAGTGAGTTAACCACGCACGATTCGTGTACATGGCTCCGGTAGCCTGGGGCGTGCTCTGCCCATGCAGAGGTGAGCCAGTTGAGTTGCGTGTCGTCCGCATCTCGAGTGTCCTCCCCGCCGCTGCGGGGGTCGGCGGCGAGCTGTGATTCATCTACATCGAGCACTGCATTGTCAACCGGGATTCCAATGCCATCACGGCATCAAACCAGCGGGGGGACGGTACATGTCCCGGCGTCGATCATCGGAGCGCTGCTACTCGGCCCAGGAACCAATGTCACCCATCAGGCGATGGTACTCCTGACCGAGTCAGGTGCGGCGACTGGCGACATCGATGACCTTGCTGGGGTCACTCGACGAGCCATGCGCGATGCCTTCCACGAGTCGAAACTACTGACCAAGTGTGTGCAGGACATCCACGTCCTCCTGGACGCCCCCGGTGATCCTGACGAGGGATACGGCTGGGACATCGTCGACTTGTGGGACGACCGGGAAGGCGTAGTGGCCGGTGGAAGGTCCTGGGGCTAATCATGACCGTACTTGTCCTCACCGCATGTCCAGCGGATCTACGCGGACATCTCACCCGATGGCTGCTCGAGATCAGCCCAGGAGTTTTCGTCGGTCACGTTCCGGCTCGCGTCAGGGATGCACTGTGGGACAGGGTCATCGAGATGCGCCGGGATGGCCGCGCGATCTTGGTGTATACGGTTCGCGGTGAACAACACTTCGAGTTCCGGGTGCACCGCCATGACTGGGAAGTGGTCGACTTCGACGGGCTGAAGCTCATGCGGAGGCCAAACAATCGAGGTCAGACCTCAACACTCCGGCCAGGGTGGAGTTCAGCTGCGCGGCGCCGCAGAGCTTCGACACGTTAGACCGAGTACACTCGTATCTGGTAACTGCTCCTGCATCAGTCGTAGTCGGCTGGTGTATTCCCCGCCTATGCGGGGGTAGGCCGAAGCCACACACGAGGGCCACCCGTCAGGGCATCACGGCACGCTGAACCGCAGACAACGTCTTACCTAAGCCATCGTGGATGACAAGGTCGGCGGCCCGGTCGTAGCCGGTGGCCTCACGGTTAATAAAAACCAGGTGCCGGCCGCGGAAGAACCTCAACAAGGCTGCGGCCGGGTAAACGTTGAGCGAAGTGCCTCCAACGATAAGCAGATCGGCAGTACTGATCGCGGTAGTGGCGTTGTCGAGATCCTGGCTCCGCAGGGATTCCTCATAAAGAACGACCTCGGGACGCACCATCCCCCCACACGAGCACCGCGGGACTCCAGGAGCGTCCATGATCACCGAAAGTGGATGGGCCCGCCCACAAGCCAGGCAGCGGTTGCGGTGCACCGACCCGTGCAACTCGATCACCTGACGAGACCCAGCTTCTTGGTGTAGACCGTCGATATTCTGGGTGATGATTGTTGAGACTTGCCCGGCTCGTTCCAGGGCAGCCAGGGCACGGTGACCAGCATTGGGCCTGGCCTGAGGATGGACGAGGTAGGTGCGGTAGAAGTCGAAGAACTCCGCGGGATGCTCAACTAAACAGCTGTGACTGAGCATGTACTCCGCGGGGAAGGGCAGGTCATGCTGAGTGGTGTAAAGCCCGCCAGCCGAGCGAAAGTCCGGAATACCTGATTCGGTGGACATTCCGGCGCCGCCGAAAAACACTGTCGACGTCGACTCCTCGATCCAATGCGCGAGCTGTTCCCCGGTCATTGTTAGGCTTGCCTCAGCAGGGTACGGACGAGGTCGGGCTCGCTAACCATGTCAAGGCTGGCAAAGACGTTGGAGACATCGACCTCAGGGCGCTGCCAGCCGATGGTCGCGGCATGGGCGGCCAGAGCGACACAGATCTCCTGACAGCCGTCAATGAGCCACTCGGGGTCGACGTCAGGATTGACGTGGCGGGAGAACTCGGCGGCGTCATGACGCTGGGCTGCGAGGATTGCCGACAAGCCGCTGCGCAATTGTTCGACGGCCTCCTCCCCCATGGTGGAGACGACAACCGGGTCAGCCAAGTCACGACGTACTCGCTCGACAAGCAGCCCAGGAACGTCGGCGGCGGTGAGGTTGTCGTGGTCAAAAAGCCAGTCTGGTAGATAAGCCTCCACCGCATCCTCGTCGACCTGCTCAACCCGCTTGGCGACGGCCTCTAGCAAGCTGACGCCGAGCATGACGGCACCCTCAAGCTGACATAGCGGGGTCAAGGCAATGGTGATCGCGGCTCGTCCGGACTCCAACGGATTGAGCTGCTCACCTCGCTCTTGCGCTCGCAGCTCCTCCTCGCTGGCGCGACGCAACACCTCGAAGGACTCTGCGGGCGGTATCTGCACGGTCTGCGGATCAGCCTCCACCTCGTCGGTCTCGGGGAGCGGGGCACCGACATCGTCGGGGTCACACCAAGTGGTAGGAGCCTGTGGAATGTCGTTCATGGTCATTCATCTTTCCTGTCGTAGGCCGAGGTTGATGGAGTATGCCGGATCGCCGCCGACCCCACCAGCCAACCCGATCTCACCTCACGATCTCACCCTTCGCGAGCTTAATGAGACGGTCAAGCACCGCCCCACCTGAGGCGTTCGACCCGTTATGCTCGTATTCGGTCGTCACCCAGGCGTGCATCTGCGGCAGCAGGGCTGCCGTCTCGAGAGAGAACTTGCGCGGCACATATGCATCGTCGTGGTACACCGCCGCAGCACACGGCACCTCAGCAGTCCGGAGCACGTCGGGGTCGTACAACTTTGGCCACGGATGATTCGCAATGAGGTCAGCTACCTCCTTCCAAGGCCGCAACTCCTGATCAGTGTCAAACCATTCCGGCATGACGTGTTCACCCGTCAGGAGGGTAGGGTCCTCCCGGAAGTCATCAGGTAGCGTCCGGGCAGCCGACCAATCGGTGACCACACCGTCGGCATAGGACGATTCATGAATGACGGCATATAGCGGGTTACGTCCGCCGTAGGGCAGCAGCTCGGCCAGGTCATGACGGAACGCCCGCGAAGTGTGCGGGTACTCCAGCAGGTAGTGCAGCTTTTCTGCCCCGCCCGAAGCGCCCAACACATGCCCCAGCGACCGCAGTCGTGATGGACACACGACGTCACCGCTCGGGGTGGCGATCTCGCCTTTCTTCGCCAACGCCGCCAACTCAGCGAACCGCACCCTGTCCCCGGGGAAGCGCTTGTAATACTCCAGCGACTTGGCACGCAGCTGCTCGTAGCAGGCTGCGTAGATATCGTCAGCGGATCGCCCGACCGCCGACAGACCACCAGTGAAGTACCCAGCAGACAACGACTCCGGGTAGGTAGACAAATACCTGAGCAACGTGAATCCACCGAAGGACTGGCCCAGAGCCGCCCACTTCTGGATCCCGAGGTGTCGACGAATATCCTCACAGTCCTCAACGATCTCGTCGGCACGAAGATGGGTGAGGTACTCGGCCTGACTAGGCGCATCCCCCACTGGCTCACTCACCGGAGACGACAATCCCGTGCCGCGCTGATCGAGCAAAACAAGCTGGTAGTCCTCCAACGCGCGCGACAGCCAACCGGGAAACCCGGGGTCACGCAAAGTCGGGCGGGGAGACTCACACCCCGGACCGCCTTGCAGGAAGACCAGGTAGGGCTTGTCGGTTCCGTTGGGGGTGGCCACCAGACGCGCGTACACCTCAATAGTGCGCAAATCGTCAGGATTGCTGCGATTCAGCGGGACCCTCAGACGAACGTCATCGGTCAGCAGGCCAGGAATGTTGCGGTTCCACGTCATGGGATCAGCCTATGAGGTCCCGACGCCCTCACGTCGGTTCTAGCGTTCGTTCCCTCTCCCAAGGCCATCGTCGTCACTATCGCGGAGTTGAAGGAGCGAGACCGTCCCTTCAGTATTTTCTCAGTTTTCTGCCCTAGTCCAGTCTTGCTCCACCTACCATCGCGCCTTGTCGCAAGGGCTCAGCGGCGTCTTCACTTGAAACTACCGCGTGACACCCACTCACCTATACTGAGCAAATTTTGAGAATCTCTCAGGAACACGTACAGTTCATCAAGCCCTTTAAACCTGCGGCAACGCTCGGAAGGAACATCACATGACCAACACCTCGACCAACGCCGGGACGACTCTCAAGCGCACCGTCGCTCTGGCCGCTGCGGCGAGTCTCGCCGTCATGGGCACCATCGCCGAGGAGGCTCACGCCGCCCCTGCCGGCAACCTTGGGGCTCATGCCGAGAAGGCTCCCACCCAGCACACCAAGAAGGCACCGGCTGAACAGGCCAAACGCGCCACGACGTACACCGCTCGGTTCGCGCTTACTCGCGTCCACCTCAACGTCCGTTCTGGACACAGCACTGAGTATCGACGCTACGGGCTCCTCCGTCCCGGCGACAAGCTCCTTATTATCGGCGAGGATGTCCGGGGCTGGACTCCTGTCAACTACCGCGGCAAGACTGCCTGGGTGGCCACCCGTTACATCACTAAGATGAACCGTCCGGTCGGTATCTACGCCCAGCGTGGCGATCACAATGCCCGCTCGAAGGCTGTCCAGCGCGACCTATCGACCCTCAACTACTTCCCGGCCAAGTGGGTCGGCTTGCCCTATGGCCCGATCACTACCAACGCCGTCAAGGTGTTCCAGAGGGCCAACGCTCTCAAGCAGACTGGCGTGACCGACGCCGTCACCCTGGGACTGCTCAAATCGAAGGCCGACTACCAGCGAGCCGCAGCGGCCGAGAAGAGCTCCACGTACAAGCACGCGGAGCATCACTCCGAGCACTCCTCGAGCACCTCCCGCTCGACTGCCCGTCCAGCGCGCAACACGTCCCCCGACGTTTCCACGAGTGGTATAGCTGGAAGCTGCCAGGCTTCCTTCTACGACGATTCCCAGACCGCCTCCGGTGAATCCTTCAGCTCGTCAGCCCTGACGGCTGCCTCCAAGACCTACTCTTTCGGCACTCGCCTCAAGGTCACTAACAAAGCCAATGGACAATCAGTCGTGGTGCGCGTCAACGACCGTGGACCCTACGTCTCTGGTCGCTGCCTAGACCTCTCCTCGGCCGCCTTCTCTCGGATCTCGTCGCTCAGCGCTGGCGTTGCCGACGTGACCTATGCGAAGGTCTCCTGACCGAATACCATCGCAGCAGATTGTGACAGCGTCGGCCCCCCGATCCCTGGTGGATCGGGGGGCCGACGCTAGTTTCAATACTTCTAAGGCATCAACCAGCCGGAGCCTCCGGGCCGTCGTTGAACCACCAGGTCGCTTGACCCGGAACCCCAGCCCTCTTAGCTTCCTCAGGCGCCTCAACCTTGTCGAAGTCGTGGATATTGCCCTCGGAATCCTCCCAGCACACCACCTCACGGCGCACCGGGATCTGCACGGTCACCAGGTCTGTGACGACGTAGCGACGCAGCTTGGCACCGGCAGGCAGCCCCACAGCCGGGGCGGAATCGACGGTGTGAGCTTCCTCGTCACCGTGATCGTCGCTGAGCACCTTGGGACGGTTCTCTTCGTCGTCATCGGTATCCTCAGCGTCAGAGCCGGCCTCGGAGACGACGATCGGGGTGACGACAGTGTCCTGACCAGCCTCGTCGGCATCAGGCTCAGAGTCGTCAACCACATCGGCCTCGACAATGTCAGACTCGCTGACGGCACCACGTCCGGGATGGGCAATGGCTATGTCGTCGTCATCGCTAATCTCCAAGCCAGAACGACGAGCAGGTTCCATGCCGTAATGCCCGTAAACCTCGGCCTCGCGGTCGCGCGAGAGATCGTCTTCCTCGGACGCCTCGGGAGCCGTTTCGATGAGGTTTCGACTAAACGGGACGTTGACCTGGCTGGTGGAGTATTCGGCGCCTCGCACCGGAATGAAGTACTCATGGCCCTGCGAAAGCACGGTCACAAAGGTCGCAGCTCCGGTGACCTCGTCGGCAAAGATCTGCTGGATCGTCCCGACCTTCTCGCCGTCCGGTCCGACGACTTCGGCGTCGAACAGTCCGGGGATGTCCTTGGGATCCATGGCACTGATGTCCATGTATCGACCTCTCGCTAGGGGGTTGGAACGTACGCGCATACGCGTACTCTTTATTCAGCTTGTCATACCGTGCTGTGCAACTGACGCAACGTCGCCGGGCGCGTCTCGAAGTAAGACGCACCCAACGGTGATCGAAGTGCTTTATCCGAGACCCGACATCAGCATGCGTTGATCGCACTGACCATCCTGTTTAAGGCTGTTTTGTTGGCTGCCAACCCGAACGTAGTGACACCCTCAGCATCCAGTGGGTGTATTTCTCAGCCTGTCGCATGCTCCCGTGGGCCCATCTGCCAGGATCACAAGGAGCTTGTAGGATCGTTCTGTGATCTTCAAACGTGTCGGTGACTCCCGTCCATACCCTAGCCACGGGTACACGCAGAAGAAATGGTCCCAATTGGCGCCCGTTCAGGTGCGTCTGGACCAGCTCGTCACGACAAAGAGCACCCTGAACTTGGCGAATCTCCTCGAAGATGACTCCACCTTTTATGGAGACCTCTTCGCCCACGTCGTAGCTTGGCATGGCGACCTCTACTTAGAGGACGGCCTGCATCGCGCTCTGCGTGCCGCACTGCAACAGCGTCAGACCCTGCACGCTCGTGTCCTTGACCTGAATGGCCGTCATGACTTTCGATGAACGTCGCCACTATCTGAGGATGGCGGGGACCCCGTTAACCCTGCTAGCCCTCGTCCTCCTCATCGCAGTGGCCATCCGCGCCGGATGGAAGGCCGTGAGTGCCCCCATCCCGCCGCCGCCTCTTATTCCCTGCGTCGATCAGGACGTCAACGGCGAACTGACGACCCAAGACGTCACGGTTTCGGTGTACAACTCGGGACACACCCGTGGACTGGCCGGGAGCGTATCCAAGCAGCTCACCAACGTAGGGTTCGTCATCGACTCGGTGTCTAACCGTCAGCCGAGCGTCAAGAAAGTCACCATCATCGGTCAGGACGCCAAAAACCCCGAGGTGGGGCTAGTTGCCGGTTATTTCCCGGGGGCGGTCGTGAAGTCAGATCCCAAGCGCGTCGACCATGAGGTCGAGGTGGTACTCAGCGATCGCGACCCAAACTTCAAGACGACTGCGCCGAAGTCAGTGAAAGTCAACGGGTCGGTGTGTCTGCCATCTCCCTCACCGACTCCATCCATACTCGCGTCGCCGGGGGAACAGCCCTCCTAGGGCTTACCGGAACTCTTGCGCAGCGGCTCCTCAGTCAGCAGTCTGCACCCGCAGGCCGTGCCAGCGTGCCAAACGACCGCCCCGACTGATCTCGATAAGCCTCTCAGCGACGGTCCGACGCTTCCCCTGGGGCACGACGATTAGCAACTCGTCACCTTGTTCCAGCACTGTTCCGGCGTGCGGGGTAAAGGATCTGTCACCGCGAATGATAAGGGAAACGACGCAGTTGCGTGGAAGTCTCAGTTCGCGGATTGTCACCCCAGCCAGACGCGACCCTTTGGGCACGTCGGCCTGCAGTAAGTCAGCAGCGATCTCGTCGAGGGGCGCAACCTCGATGGAGACATCTTTAGCCATCTGGGGATCGACGACGCCGAGAATATCCGCGGCGGCAGGCAGAGTTGGGGCTTGGATGCAGGTGAAGACAACAACGAGAACCAGGATAACGTCGAAGAACTTGTCCGCACGATCCATATTCGACGCCATTGGGATGGTTGCCAGAATAATGGGCACGGCGCCGCGCAGGCCAGCCCACGACATGAAGAGCCGTTCGTTGCGTTCGAACCCGAACCATATCGTGCAGGCGGCCACAGCCACTGGGCGCGCAACGAGGGTGAGCAGCAGACCGGCAGCGATGCCTACCCCGACCGAACCCCAGGTGAGGCGATCGGGGTTGGCTAACAGACCGAGCATGACGAATAGGCCGATCTGGCAGATCCAGGCGATGCCTTCTGAGAAGGACCTGGTGGTGTGTTGGTAGGGAAGATCGCCGTTGCCGATGACGACGGCGGCGATGTAGACGGCCGAAAACCCGGAGACGCCAATCCACGCTCCTGTGCCATAGGCAGTGACGGCCCATGCCATCGCGGCGATAGCGTACAGGTTGCCCGATGGCAGGGTGATACGCCGACTGACCTTGCCGGCTACCCACCCCACGAGCAGACCGACGAGGATGCCGCCGATGAGTTGGACGGCGATCGATCCGAGTAGCGGAAGGACACCGGCGTTCGACTCCCCGGTGGCCACTCCCGTCAGGGCAATGACGACGAGAACGGTTGGGGCGTCATTGAGGCCCGACTCGGCCTCCAACACAGACCTCAAGTGATTCGGCAACGAGACCCCGCGCAGTACCGAAAAGACTGCGGCAGAGTCAGTGGGTGCAGTGGCTGCACCGAGCAAGGCGGCGACGCTCCAATGCAAACCGAGCACATAGTGGCCGAGCAGCGTCATGACACCAAAACAGACCCCGACGCCAACGGTTGCAAGCAGGGCAGCCGGGGCCAAGGCTGGTCGGATGTCCTTCCAGTTCGTTGAGAGTCCGCCCTCGGCAAGGACGAGCACGAGAGCAGCAAAACCAATAGCGTGTGCGCCAGCTAAATCGTTGAAGTTAATACCGAACCCGATCGGGCCGAGCAGCATGCCAACCAGCAAGAACAGCAATAGTGCCGGCAGTCCCAGACGAGTGCCAATCCGGGCTGCGAAAGCGGCGAGCAACACGACGACAGCGCCGAGGAATAGAGCGAGATCGGCTGGCTGCATGACTTCCATTATTGCAACCGAGCAAACGGGTTCTTCGCAGCTGAGGACGCAGATCAGTGATCGGAGCCAGGTGATGATAGGGATGGCGGTCCCGCGATGCTCTGATTTGACCGATCAAACCTCTGCTGGAGCGAGCATCGGCGTCCTGGGCCCTAAGACTGGCTGGTGGCGTGCTTCTGTCGTTGCAGAGCCCTATCAAGGATGGGTTCGGTGACGGCGGTAACGATCGTCACCACAACGCTGGCGCCAAAGGCGTAGCTGACCGGCTGCATGAGAGTGGAGTAAAACCACCAGAGCACAAGAAACTCAAGGCTTTCCTTGGTGACTTTATTGACCACCAGATGGCCCAATGGGGCGATAACTCTTGCCAACACCCCCATGAGCAAGGAAACACCTATTCCTAGGGCAAATAGCACCAGTCCCCCCACAATGACGGTCTGCCAGGTCCACGGTGAGTCCAGAGAGCACCCGGGAAATACCAAGGCGAAAACCGCTGGAACTATGAGGAACGGGGCCATGACAAAGACAACGACGCCGATGAAGAACGCACCCGCACCCAAAATCCCCAGCAGATTATCGAATTTTTGAGATAACGCCATGTCAAGCCTCATCCTAGAACGACAACGATCCACGGCCGCCTTGACTAGATCATACGGGAACCTCGCTTTATCCAAAACGAAGATAAGGGGGCCTTTTCCCATACTTCTGTGCATTACAGCAACCTTGCACGTGTGAACCAACCGCTCCTCCGCAACAGGAACGGGGGCGCACCCTGAGGGCGACGGGCGGCACCACATAACGAAGTCCCGGGGATGCATATCCCCGGGACCCAGCTGGCGGTGACGGAGGGATTTGAACCCTCGGTAGCTCTCGCTACACCCGCTTTCGAGGCGGGCACTTTCGGCCGCTCAGACACGTCACCGTAAATAAGGGTAGCGAATCCGTCGCCACACACCAAAATCCGAATGTCAGGAACGCATCGGGTAGGCGTCGAGAGTGTCAGGGACGGTTGCACTCGTCCTCACTTGTGACCTCAGCCTCCTACGCAGCCTCGACCTCGCCGTCCAACTTCACATTCTTCTGGTCAAACCTCTTTGCCACCACAAGCGCCAGCCCGATGTAGAACACCAGGAGTCCGGCCATGATGAAGGACATCTGATAGATCGTACCGACGATCGACAGGTGACTAAGGTTCAGGTATGTCAGCGGTACCGCCGCATACACGATCGCGAAAACCAGCGCGATGCCATTGTTTCGGGTCACGATGAACATATTTGAGATCGGCGAGGTGACAAAATTGACGAAGAGCCACGGCACCAGCGCCACCGCAATGTCCGCCGATTGGTGAAATTTCGCACCCAACAGCCACGGAAGCACCGGTGGGATGAGTAAGTACAGCAACCCGAACGGCACAATGCCGATGAGGAAGGACCTCACGACCGACTTTTTGACGGTTTGGTAAAACCTCCCGGCATCAGAAACCGACAATTTCTGGAAGAACACCTGGGATAGTGCCTGGTTGATGACGGACGCTGGCATCTGCATGAGGGTCCACGCGATCGAGAACCGTCCATATCCCGACGTCGAAAACCTCACCATGATGATCATGTTGACGCCCTGCTGACGAATAGCGTCGACGATGACATTGGGCGCCGTCAACAACGGCAACTGACGATACTTACGCATCAGGGTGCGTAGCGGAACCTCTGCCTCCTTGATGCCACGCAGGTCCGAGCCCAACTGACGCCGGAAGTTGTTAAGAGCCAGACACTTGCCCAAGAAGGTGGCGATCACCTGGCCGAACGCCCCCAGACAGACCGCACACGACCCGATTCTTCCCGCCGCCGTCGTCGACTGGCACCACACCGCATTGGTCCCGATGACACCGAAACGTTTACGCCGATTAGCCCAGAAGTTCACAACGTTCACCTGAGCATACGTGAAGGTGATCGGGCCCACCGCCAACAACCACCACCTGGCCTGGGGCTTGCCCAGCAGACCGCTGAGGTAGGGACCGAGCGGAACCATCGCTGCCATCGCGACCCCAGAAACGATGGCATTGATGCGGGTCGCCAGTCGGAATACCCGCTTGGCCTCCGAATCGTCACGAGGCAGCACGATGGCCATGTCGTAGCGCAGCGCGGCAGCGGGGATGACGAACTGGGATACCGCCATGATGGCGCCGTAGATACCCCAATCAGCTGGGTCAATATGGTGGGTGACGTAGAGGGTGGCCAGAGCTGCAATCAGCTGAGCCAGGCCAGTGCCACTAATAACCTTCGTCACTGAAGCGAGGAACTCATGGCGCTGGATGTATGCCCGAGTACGGGGGAACCGGACGCGTTTCTCCCCGGGCTCTGGTGTCGCCCCGGATCTTGCGGGTGTCGGTTCCGTCGTCGTGTTGGTCACCCGTCCACGGTACAGGCCCGATGTCCGTCAAAGAATTCGCGCAACAGAGCAGACGACTCCTCGGCCATCACACCTGTGACCACTTTCGGCCGGTGTGGCAACCTCGGATCGCGCATGGCATCGAAGAGGGAACTGACGGCACCGGCCTTCGGATCAAAGGCTCCAAAAACCACTCTCGGGATCCTCGCAGCAACAATGGTTCCGGCGCACATGGTGCATGGTTCCAAGGTGACGACGAGGGTGCAATCACCGAGACGCCAGCCGTCACGGGCTTCCGCAGCACGACGGATGGCCAGCACCTCCGCGTGGGCCGTCGGGTCGCCGGTGCGCTCCCGTTCGTTGCCGGCTTCGGAAAGGACTTCGCCGTTAGCGCCGAGAATCACCGCGCCGATGGGAACGTCACCCCACGTGGCGGCGCGGCGCGCCACGTCAAGGGCCTGGGTCATGGCCTGACGCCAACCCGGCACCGGACCGGCCACAGGTCAGCGCGCCGAAGCGTTAGCGGCCCGCTCGAACTGCGGCCCGAAATGAACCCGGGCAGCAATGTCGGACAGGATCTCGTCAGAGTCCTCGTCAGCGTCAGCGAAAGCCTCCATGTCAAACTCCCCCAACCCAGCATCAGCAAGCATGTCGCCGTCACCCATGGTCTCGGGATCGTCATCGGGATCAGGAATGTCCTCACCGAGGAAATCAGCGACATCGCGGGCTATCGGCCAATCGTTGGCCTGGGTCGCGTCGGACAGAAAGACCTGCACATTTCGGCCACGCACCCGGACGATGACGTAAAACTGGTGATCGATGGACACCATACCGACAGCCCCAGCATCACCGGGCAAACGCCTCAGCTGGGTGATGAGCTCATCGAAGTCATTAGCGAGCATCGGTTCCATAGGAACTGCGACGCGCTCACCGTCATCGTTGTAGAGGGCTACTACAAAGTCGATCTCATCCTCGCTGGCGTCCTCGAGATCGTCGTCATAGTCATCATCGTCGTAATCGTCGTCCCCGTCATCGCCGTAGTCGTCGTCATCAGACAACTCGTCGTAATCGTCGAGATCATCGTAGTCATCGACGTCATCGTCGGGGACGAACTCGTTATCGTTGAACCGGGACATGACGACCTCCTTGGGGCGGCGAACGTCTCCATCGTTGCAGACATTTCGCCGGGGAAACAGTCGCAAGGCCAATTTACCCGCCACATTCTCAGGAAGCACCACGCTCCCCTACCCGGCCCCACTGTCCGTTCCTGCCAATACTTAAGGCCCACTCACCAGACGGGGAGCCGAATGCTACCAACGCGCCCCCATGTGCCAAGGTTGGACTCGTGGAACTCAACGTCATGGATCATCCGCTCGTCTCTCATAAGTTGACCTTGTTGCGCTCGGTAGACACCCCCAGCCCGGTTTTCCGCCAGCTTGTCGAGGAACTTGTCACCCTCATGGCTTACGAGGGCACCCGCGAGGTGCGCATCGAGCCAACCACCGTCACCACCCCACTCACCGCCACCGAGGGCGTCGCCCTGACCCGCCCTAAGCCCCTCGTGGTTCCGATTCTGCGCGCCGGCCTGGGAATGCTCGAGGGCATGATGCGCCTCATCCCGTCAGCTGAGGTCGGCTTCGTGGGCATGGCCCGTGATGAGGAAACCCTCCAACCGATGACCTACGCTGAGCGTCTCCCCAAGGATCTCTCTGGCCGTCAGTGCTACGTCCTCGACCCGATGCTGGCTACCGGCGGTTCCTTAGGCGGCACTGTCGAGTTCCTGGTCCGCCGCGGCGCCGACCACATCACCTGCCTGTGCATCCTGGCTGCCCCTGAAGGCATTGAGAATTTCCGCAAGCTCGTCAGGGACCTTGACGTCCCCTGTCACCTCATCGTCGCCGGCCTGGACGATCATCTCGACGAACACGGCTACATCGTCCCTGGCCTGGGTGACGCCGGCGACCGTCTGTACGGCCTGGCGGAATGACTATCCTGCGCCCAGCCGACCTGCGTGGCTTAGCGGCTTTACTCGGCTCCCAAGAACCCCGCGCAGTCGTCCCGCCGTGCTGGCATTGGGTGCTCCTCCTCGACCCAGTCGTCCCCGGCAACCTCGACGAGGACGGTTACGTGATCGGCTCACCGATCACCCCAGAACCGGGCATGATGAGGATGTTCGCGGGCGGACGCGTGCGCACCATCTCCCCACTGGCTCTCAACAGCGAGACCTCGCGCACTACTAAGGTGGCCTCAATCACCGACAAGGAGGGTCGTCGCGGCCTGCTCCACTTCGTGACAATGAGGTCCACGTGGTCCCAGGGCGGCCGGGAGTGCCTTGTCGACGAGCAGGACTACGTCTTTATGCCGACTCGCTCCGCAGGTCCATCGCCGGAGGGCGCCGGTTACACCGGCAGCAACGGCTTCCTGGTAACCGAGCCCCTGTTAGTGACCTTTTCAGCCTTGACAGCGAACCCGTATCGGATCCACTGGGACCGCGACTTCTGTCGCCGCGCCGGACATGACGGCCTGGTGATCCACGGACCATTACAAGCCCTGCTTATGGCTCAGGCGTTTGCGGACACGGGCGCAGACTTCACTGGTAAGCGGTTTTCTTACCGGTTCCGCGCCGCCGTGACGGCCCCGACTCGACTCACCGTCGGCATCGAGGAAGACGAGGCCAAGGTTCGTCGCCCCGATGGCACCGTGACCGCTACGGCAACCCTAGGATGAGCGGTGTCGAGAGCGGCGCGTTAGTCCCAAGTAACCTCAGTTCGCCAACCCCGCGACGACCTCAGCGCCGGGCAGGGAGAGTACATCGCCTCCACTGACGATGAGCTTCGAGCTGCGCAGCCCTGATCCAATGCACACCGCTTCAGCCTCGGCTACCCGCGGATCGATCCAGATCGGCCATTCAGCGGGCAGCCCTACCGGGGTGATACCGCCGTATTCCATCCCGGACATGCCAACAGCCTCATCTATCGGCGCGAAGGATGCTTTACGGACGTCGAGCTTTTTGCGCACTACTTTGT